>LFFM01000050.1_pt1 | contig 65098 bp, 65 predicted proteins | sample 643131 | NCBI WGS metagenome assembly LFFM01 (sample SAMN03777445, study PRJNA286221) | soda lake metagenome | biome: soda lake; feature: Kulunda steppe; material: water; isolation source: sample Tc-Br brine of Tanatar trona crystallizer | place: Russia: Kulunda steppe | collected 2011-07 | reverse complement strand
TGTCCGAGGCAGGGGCTGTACTGGCACAGCCCAAAACGCAGGTCATCGTCCAACGTGACGACGAACCTGCGAACCTCTCCGTATCCGTGGGTTCAACCCCCAGTGGGGGAACCCCACGGCTTTAGCCGTGGGAGGATGTCAGACCACAAAATGGACTCCAAACGCTTCCTGTTCGTTTCCGCCGATGCCGCGTTGATCGCCGACCTCGCGTGGCACGTTCACAGGGAAGGACACGACGTAAAGTACTACATCGAAGCCGAGAGCGATCGGGAGATCGGCGACGGGTTCGTCCCGAAGACCGACGACTGGGAATCGGAGATCGAGTGGGCCGACGTCGTCGTCTTCGACGACATCTGGGTCGGTTCCGATATCGGCACGGGCGGGCGCGCCCGAGAGCTCCGTGAGCGAGGAAAGGCCGTGATCGGGGGAACGCCGAACACCGACCGTCTCGAGGAGGACCGCGGCTACGCGATGGAAGTTCTCGAGGCACACGGCGTCGACACCGTCGAACACCACGTCTTCGACGACTTCGGTGCGGGGATCCAACACGTCCGGAAGAACCCGGCTCCGTACGTCATCAAGCCGCTCGGTGAAGTCCAGAACGTCAAGCGGTTGCTCTACGTCGGCAACGAGAGCGACGGGAGCGATGTCGTGGACGTCCTCCGTGCGTACGAGAAAGCGTGGGGACACCGGATGAAGGGCTTCCAACTGCAGCGGAAGGTCGAAGGCGTGGAGATAGCCGTTTGCGGGTTCTTCAACGGTGAGACGTTTATCGACCGGGTCAACTTTAATTTCGAGCACAAGAAGCTGTTCCCGGGGAACATCGGGCCGTCGACCGGAGAGATGGGGACGTCGATGTTCTGGGCGCGTCAGAACAAACTGTTCGAGGAGACGCTCGGCAGACTGGAAGGCTGGCTCGCCGACGAAGGGTACGTGGGAAGCATCGACCTGAACTGCATCGTGAACGAGAACGGCATCTACCCGTTGGAGTTCACCCCGCGGTTCGGATACCCGACGATCACCGCACAGGAGGAGTCCATCGAGTCGTCGACGGGGGCGTTCTTTTATGAGCTCGCACACGGCAACCAGCCGGCGTTGGCGGTACACAGCGGCTACCAGATCGCCGTTCGGATCGTCCTGCCGCCGTTCCCGTTCGACGACGAGAAAACGTACGACGAGAACTCCCGCAACGCGGCTGTCGTCTTCCAGACCGAGAGCCGAGCGGGGATCCATCTCGAGGACACGAAGAAGGTCGACGGGCAGTGGCGCGCGGCGGGCGACAACGGGATGCCGATCGTCGTGACCGCGAAAGGGGAGACGATGCATGCCGCGCGTGAGCAGGCGTACGACCGGATCGACGACATCGTCATGCCGAACATGTACTACCGCGATGACATCGGCGAACGGTGGATCGACGGCGACGGCGACCGCCTGCAGGCGTGGGGGTATCTCGGGCCACCGAACTGAAACGGGCGCGGGACCATCGCCGAGCGCCGAACGTGGCGGGCGAACCGACCCTCGAAGGTGTGGACGAGGCGTCTCGGAAAGCCACACTGGCGGGGATCGAAGGGGACGACTCCGCGAGGGTTTTTTGTTTTGCCGACGGACGACACACATGAGCGTGACAGCCGCGGCCTGTCAGATGGCCGCCGAGGACCTCGACGTGGCGGCGAACGTCGAAGCCGTCGAAACGCGGCTGGCGGCGCTTCCCGGACGGGTCGATATCGCCTGCTTCCCCGAGTGCGCGCTGACCGGGTTCGTCCCCGACGAGCGCGTCCGCGACGCCGCGATCCGGCGGGACGGCGGGACGCTCGATCGGGTTCGGGAGGCGGCGGCGACAGCCGACTGCGACGTTCTCGTCGGGTTCGTCGAACGGGCCGAACCGCCGGAAACGGAGGCGGGAGCGGATCCGAAACTGTACAACGCCTCGGCGTACGTCCGCCCGAACGGTGACACGACGGTGTACCGGAAGCGACACCTCTGGGCGGGCGAAGCCGACGTGCTCCGCGCCGGCACCGAGCGCGAGACCGTCGAGACCCCGCTCGGGACGGCCGGGCTCGCGACCTGCTATGACCTCAACTTCGTCGCCGACAGCGCGGCGTTCACCGACGAGCGGGTCGACGCGCTCTTGATCGTCGGGGCGTGGCCTGCGAGCCACAGCGACAACTGGCGGCTGTTGGTCCGGGCCCGAGCGCTCGACGGCGTCCGGTGGGCGGTCGGAACGGGGCGAACGGGACGACGCGACGTGGCTGACGCGCCGCCGCGCGAATACGCCGGTCGATCGCTCGTCGCCCGACCCGACGGCGGGATTCGTGCCGAGACCGACACCTCGGAGGGTGACCTCGTCGTCGACCTCGATCCGGCCGCCGTCGACCGGCAGCGCGAACTGGTCGGGATATACGACTGAGACGGGGAGGCGATTACGCGACGATCGGCGCTCGCGCTACTCTATCCGAGACGCCCCCGAAGCCGGGTCGCGACGTCGTCGATCGCCGTTCGGCCCTCGTCGAGATACTCATACAGGCTGAGAAAGCCATGTATCTGTGCGTCGTAGTGGAGATGTGTGGTGTCGACGCCGGCGTCCTCCAGTCGGCGAACGTACGCCTCGCCCTCGTCGACGAGCGGATCGTACCCCGCGGTGACGACGATCGCCGGCGGGAGCCCCGAGAGGTCCCGCGCTCGAAGCGGGAACGCGTACTGATTACCGACGTCGGCCGGTTCGCGGTACTGGTCGAGATACCACTCGACGCTGTCCATCTCGAGGAAATAGCCGGTTCCGTTCTCGTCGTAGGAATCGAACCACCGCACCGAGGGCGGGTTGACGGCCGGGTAGATCAGCAACTGGCCGACCAACTCCGGGCCGTCGCGGTCGCGGGCGGCGAGCGCGACGGCGGCCGAGAGGTTCCCGCCGGCGCTGTCGCCGCCGACCGCGACGCGGTCGGGATCGCCCCCGAGGTCGGCGGCATGGGTCGCGGCCCACTCGGTCGCGGCGTAGCAGTCCTCGAAGCCGGTCGGGAACGGACGTTCGGGCGCGCGCCGGTAGTCGATCGAGACGACAACACAGTCGGCACGGTTCGTCAGCCGGCGACAGAGGCCGTCGTACGCGTCGAGGGACCCCCTGACCCACCCGCCGCCGTGGATGAACGACAAAACCGGGACCGGATCGTCGTGGTCGGGCGCGTAGATCCGAAGCGGGATCGGGCCGTTCGGCCCCTGGATATCGATATCGGTGAGCGTGGCGACCGGTTCGGGGTCGGCGACGGTGAACAGTTCGTCCAGAAGCCGGCGGCCGGTTTCGACCGACAGCGTCGACGACGGCGGGGCGATCCCGGATTCGAGGTCGTCGAGCAGCGCGGCCGCCTGCGGGTCGAGTCCGCCGTCTCGCGTCGTCATACGCCGACGACGGGCGGCGGAGCCTTATAATGTCGGACGTGATTTCGTGAAGATCCGAACCGCCAAACCCCCAAAGCTACGCGGTAGCGCTTTTTTCGACGAGGCTGCGATTCACGTAGTTACGTCCGACAGTATGAGTTCCCCTGCCCCGGTGGGCGCCGTCGGGCCGCCCGCGGAGTCACTGTAAAAGCGCCGTCGCGGTGTCGAGAAGCTCCGACTCGTCGAACGGTTTCGTGACGTACTCGTCGGCGCCCGCCCGGACGGCCTCCTTCATTTTCTCCGCCTGCTCGACGCTCGTACACATCATCACCTTCGTCCCGTCCGCGGCGGATTTGATCCGTCCGGTCGCCTCGACGCCGTCCATCTCGGGCATCATGATGTCCATCGTCACGAGGTCCGGTTCGAGCGACTCGAACAGTTCGACCGCTTCGCGCCCGTTTTCGGCCTCGCCGACGACCTCGAACCGGTCGGAGAGCGCGCCCGAGACGATCGTGCGTTGCAGCGAGGAGTCGTCGACGACCAGTACGTTCGGTGGCATGGTGTCTGGTACGTCGGTCGTTGCCCCGGAGAGGGTATAATACCGCGAGCGGTTTCGACCGGCGATACGCACTTTGCCGGCGGTCCCGGACGGTTTATTTCGCGCCGGTCCGGTGATCGGCATATGCGCGACGTGTACCAGAACACGGTCCGGTTCGAGGAGACTGACGCCCAAGGGATCGTCTTCTACGGCAACTACGCGACGTATCAGGACGAGGCGTTCACGGAGTACATGGAGGCGGTCGGCTATCCGTACGAGGCGGCCGAGAGGCGGGGCTGGGACGTCCACGTCGTCGATCTCTCCCTGCAGTACCACGAACCGGCCCGGTTCCGCGATCGGCTCACGAACGCGCTCCGCGTCGCCCGGATCGGGAACACGAGCATCACTTTCGAGTACGAGTGCCGCAACGCCGAGGGCGACGTGCTCGTCGACGGGTCGGTCACGCACGTCGTCGTCGACGGGTCGGGGTCGCCGATCCGGGTCCCGGAGGCGTTCCGCGAGGCGATCGTCGCGTTTCAGGCGGAGCCGCCGGAGATGGACTGAGACGGACCGATGGCTCGGTCACCGTGATCGTGCGCGGACAGTCGCCCCGTATCGGGTAGGGGATGTGGGTGCAACACGCTTCCGGCCCTGTTGGTTCCCGAACGCCGAGAGGAGGACGAAAATATATTCAACAGCATTGATAACAAGCGGCATGACCCGGCGTATTCTCGTTCCGTTCGACCAGTCGGTCAAGGCGAAAAAAGCGCTGTAGTTCGCTCTCGAGGAGTTTCCGGCTGCCGACATCACCGCGGTGCACGTACTCGCTCCGGCCGAGGCCGTCTACGACATCGAATCGGCCGGCGACATCGTGCCCACGATCGAAAGCCGGAGTGCCGAAGGAACCCTGCAGGAAGCCGTTGCGATCGCCGCCCAATACGACCGCGCGATCGATACCGAGATCAGGGTCGGAAAGCCGGCGGACGAGATCATCGAATACGCGACCGAATCGGAAAGCGACCAGATCGTCATCGGCAGTCACGGTCGGTCCGGCCTGTCCCGGATTCTGATGGGCAGCGTCGCCGAAAGCGTCGCCCGTCGGGGGCCGGTTCCCGTAACGATCGTTCGTTGAGTCATCAAGCTCGGCGCCGTGGTCTTTTATTTTCCGTTCCGGTCCGTCCGACCGGCAGGGAGGGCGGCAGTTTCTTTTCCGCGGAGACACTGCCACCGCCCATGGAGTCGACACCCCGGGTCGTCGACCGGCTCGAACGCAACCTGATGAGCCTCGGCGTCTACGTGGAGCGGCACGCCCGCGAACCGGAGACGCTACACCTCGAGTACGAGACGGCTGCGCCCGGGCTGACGACGGGCGACATCGGCAACGTCTGCTCGGAGTTGCGCGACGCGTACGCCGAGGGGTGGGAGCCGCGCGACTGCCAGTTTTGGGCGTTCCACACCGAGGGTGGGTTCCACGGGACGTGGACGGTGCGGGCGGGGTGGTTCCGGGCGCTCGAGCGCGGCGACATCTCCGAGACCGATTTCTCGACGCTCGTGCTCTCGACGCGGGAGCCGGCGGCCGAACCGCCGGCCGAGGTACCGGCGTTCGGGGAAGGCGTTCCCCGCGCCGAAGGCGGCGGGGACTGACGGACGGGGGCGAGCACCCGCCGCTCGAACGGCTGCCGCGACCTCGGCTCCGCGAGTCGCGGGGTCGGCAGTCTTTTGATCGCCCCCGATGTCCGTCCGACAGAATGGTCGGATCCGTGCTCCTGCAGGCAGACACCGCCATCCCGCCGTTGACGACCGAAATACTGCTGCTGTTTGCGATCATCGCGGCCGCGCTCGTCCTCTTTGTCACGGAACCGATCCCGATCGACATCACCGCGATCGCCGTGATGGTCGCGCTGATCGTCCTGCCGGGAACGGGGATCGACGCCGCCGCCGGGGTCGGCGGGTTCGCCAGTCCGGCGACGATCACCGTCCTCGCGATGTTCATCCTGAGCGAGGGGGTCCGGCGCACGGGAATCGTCAACATAATCGCGCTCGAAATCGCGGATCGCTTCGGCGACAGCCCGTACAAACAGCTGCTCGCCGTGCTCGGGCTCTCCGGCGGGACGGCCGGGTTCATCAACAACACGCCGGTCGTCGCCATCATGATCCCGATGGTGAACACGCTCTCGAGGCGGACCGGCGTCTCCCCCTCGAAGCTCCTCATGCCGATCTCCTACGTCGCGATGCTCGGCGGGATGTTGACGCTCATCGGCACCTCGACGAACATCCTCGCCTCGGACGTCTCCGATCGGCTCATCGGGCAGCCGTTTTCGATGTTCGAGTTCACCCAACTCGGGCTCGTCGTCCTCCTGACCGGCGTCGTCTACATGGCCACCGTCGGCCGGTATCTGGTTCCCGAGCGGATCTCGATGAGCGACGAACTCATCGAGGACTTCGAGATGGCCGAATACCTCACGGAGGTCGTCGTCCGCGAGGACTCCCCGCTCGTCGGCCGGACCGTCGAGCAAAGCCTCGAGAACTTCGACGCCGACGTGGATATCGTCCAGTTGGTCCGCGGCGATACCGTCTTCACGGAGCCGCTCGCGAGAAAGGAGATCAGGGCGGGTGACATCTTCGTCCTCCGGACCGACCGGGAGACGCTGTTGGATCTGTTGGACACCGAGGGGCTCGACGCCGCCCCCGACGCGGCGGTGACCGAGGACCAACTCGGAGGCGAAGGCGAGGCCGAACCGGAGACCGAACAGAGTCTCGTCGAGATCGTCGTCTCGCCGGAGTCCTCGCTCGTCGGCGAGACGCTGGTGACGCTGAACTTCCGGAACCGCTACGACGCGACCGTTCTCGCCATCCGCCGGGGCGGCAAGATCATCCACGCCCGGATGGACGAACGCCGGCTTCGGGGCGGTGACACGCTGTTGATCCAGGCGACCGAGGGGACGATCGACCGGTTCGGCAACGACCGGAACTTCGTTCTCGCCCGCGAGTTGACCCGTCCGGACTTCCGGACGAGCCGAATCCCCGTCGCGCTCGGAATCATCGGCGCGGTCATCGCGTTGGCCGCCCTCGATATCGTCCCGATCCTCGTGAGCGCGCTCGGCGGCATCGTCGCGATGGTCGCGACCGGTTGTGTCAAACCCAACGAGGTGTACCCGTCGGTCGACTGGAGCGTCATTTTCCTGTTGGCGGGACTCATTCCGCTCGGCGTGTCGATGGAGCGAACCGGCGCGGCCGAGTGGCTCGCGAGCGTCGTCGTCCTCGCCGGAATCGGCCTTTCGCCGCTGCTCTTTTTGGGGTTGTTTTACCTCTTTACGGCGCTCATCACGAACGTCGTGAGCAACAACGCGAGCGTCGTGTTGATGATCCCCGTCGCGATCGACGCCGCCGAGGCGATCGGCGCGGATCCGTTCTCGTTCGTGTTGGCGGTGACCTTCGCCGCCTCGACGGCCATGTTGACGCCGATCGGGTACCAGACGAACCTGATGGTGTACGGCCCCGGCGGCTACAAGTTCAGCGACTTCTTCAGGGTCGGCGCGCCACTACAGCTGATTTTGACCGTCGTGACGACGCTCGGAATCGCCGCGATTTGGGGGATCTGATGGCGGACCACCGCGACCCGGGGGATGGGATGGACACGGAAGGCGCCGTCCGCGGTCGACTGTTGGCCGACCACCGCGATGTCCTCGGACGGGCGCTGTCGTGTGCCGACGCCGTCGCGAGCGCCGGGGCCGAACTCGCCGCCCGTCCTGGTCGCTAACATCCCGTATCCCGCCGTCACGGGCCGCGGGGTGGGTGTTGCGCGCGCCGGGAGCGGCGGGGCAGGTGGTCGTCACCCTCGAAGCGTTCGAACGGGGGCCCTACCGGCGTGGCCCCGCGCTTTCGGAGGCGCTGGTGGTCGACGTCGGTGGGGAACGCTGATCGGTTCGTTAGAGGGGATTTATGTTTTGTGCTACCATCGTACAGGTATGCGATTCGAGAACGAGACAGTGTTCATCACCGGTGCCGGATCCGGGATCGGCCGCGCGACCGCCTTGCGCGTCGCCGAGCAGGGCGGGTTCGTCGTCGTGACCGATGTCAACGACGACGCCGGGGACGAAACCGTCGATTTGATACGCGAGGCCGGTGGCGAGGCGGCGTTCCACGGCCTCGACGTGACCGACGCCGACGCCGTCCACGCGACGGTCGAGACGGCGATCGACGAGTACGGCCTCGATGCGATGGTCAACAACGCCGGGATCGGCCACCCGCCGGCGTACACCGAGGACGTGACGGAGGGAACCTTCGAGTACGTCCTCGACGTGAACCTCCGGGGCGTCTGGAACGGCTGTCAGGCGACCCTGCCGCATTTCAAGGAGCGCGGCGGGGGATCGATCGTCAACGTCGGCTCGTTGGCGTCGTTTCTCGGCCTCCCGAAGCAGTCGGTGTACTCGCTGACGAAAGGGGCCGTCATGAACTTCACCCGCGCGGTCGCCGCCGAGGCGGGCCGCGACGGCGTGCGCATCAACGCCGTCTGCCCGGGCTTCATCGAGACGCCGCTCGGAAACCGGTATTTCGAGGCACAATCGGACCCCGAGAAAGCAAAGGAGCGGGCGAAACGGCAGTACCCGCTGGGTCGCCTCGGCGAGGCCGAGGAGGTCGCGGACGCCATCGCTTTTTTGCTCTCCGATGAGGCATCGTTCGTCACGGGCCACGGGCTCGTCGTCGACGGTGGGTTTTCGGTGAACTGAGAACTTTTATACGAACGGTCGATCCGTGCGTCGCGATTTATATACACCGGGCGACAGCGCGCCGATCACTCGGAGATCTGTTTGAACTGGTCGATGAGCGCTTCGGCGGACTCCCCCGAGTCGTACTCGAGCGTTCCGCGGTAGCCCGTTCGCCCGTCGTCGAAGGTCGCATCGACTGTCGAGGTTTTCTTTTCGCGGCGCTCGTGCTCGGCCTCATCATAGGCACCCATTGACATGGTAAGTCAACACTTGGGTAGCGCCTGGTATGAATGTATCGGGCGCTACGGGCCGATCGGGCCGGAAAAACGGAACCAGTAAACGGACCCAACTGTAAAGTCGGCCGTGGCAGGTCCCCTTCGCTTCCGTCGGTCCGACGGGACGTGGTCGCGCGAGCGCGTCCGTTCACAGCTTCTGGCACCGCTCGAGTCCCGGTTCGGAGCGCGCCTCGAGGAGCCGTGGTTCCCCGTCGGCGACGACCGCTACGACGCCGTCCGCCTCGATATGGAGAACGGCGACTTCGCGCTCTTTGCGTTTCGACCCGGGCGAGCCTACTGGCTCGGCAACACCGAAACGCCCGAACAGCTCTGGCGCACCGACAAGGAAACGTTCGCGGAGGTTCCCTACGCAGTCTCGCGGTGGGCCGAACGGGAACTCACCGCCAGGCTCGAGGTGACGGATCCGTGGCTCGCCGCCTTCGAGTACGTCACGTGGTTTTTCCTCCCCGTGTTCTTCTCGAAGGACGGCCGGAACACGACACGCCGGTTTTTCGCCGAGGACGCCGCCGGCTTCCCCGACGCGAGCCCCGAGGCGGGGCTCGGGTTCTACGAGTCGCTGCTTTCGACCGGCGTACTCGACGAGCACCGTTACACGATGGCCTCGAAGCTCGGGACCTCGCCGGGCTTCGACCTCACCCGGATGCGGGCCACGATGTCCGAGTTCACGGTCGCGAAGATACTCGTCGACGCCGGGATCGAGTTCGTCCCCGAGGTCGAGCAGGCGAGCGGCCACGCGCTGGATTTCGCCGTCGGCGACCGTCTCATCGAAGTGACCCGGCCGGAGCCGCCGGCGCGTCGCTCGCACGCAGACCACCCCGTCGCGGCGGTCAAAGAGACCGGGAGCGCGAAGCGCTCCGCACAGCTGGCCGCCCACCCGAACGCCGTCCTCTTCGTCGACTGTACGTCCTTTACCGACGCCGAGTGGTCGGCCGTGATCGGCGAACGACCGACCGTCGGCCACGAGCCGACGGTCGTGTTCCGGGCCCGGCCCTCGGGGCGGATCGAGGGGTATCTCCGCGGGACGCTGCCGTTCGATCCGGGCGACGCGATCGACCTCTCGGAGGCCGGCGAGGCGTCCGCGAGTCGGAACCGCTAACAGACAGCCGTACGCAACCGGACGTAATGAAGCTCCCCGAAACGCAACTCGCGCTCCTGGAAGCCGCCAGCGCGACGGAACCGAGACGCGTCGCACAGCTCGCCGAGGAACTCGGCGAAGACACGGCCGCGGTCACGCGGGCCGCCTTCGAGCTCGAAGCGGCCGGCCTCCTCGCGGTCGAGGAACGCGTCACGGAGGACGTGACGCTCACCGAGGAGGGCGACCGCTACCGCGAGGCGGGGCTCCCGGAGCTCCGCCTCAGGGCCGCCGCCGTGGAGGCGGGAGCCGGCGAGGACCCGGCGGAGATGGGACGGCTGATCGGTGCGGCCGGCCTCGAGGGGCCGGAGGTCGACATCGCGCTGTCGAATCTCGCCCGAAAAGGGTACGGCGAAATCGAGGGCGGTGCGGTCGCGGTGGGCGAGAACCCCCGGTACGATCCGGACGCCGATCCCGAGGCGGCGGCGCTCGATGCGGTCGCCGCCGGGGACGTCGACTCGATCGACGACGGGGTTCTCGATCGCCTCGAGGCGCGGGGCCTCGTCGAACGGACCGAGACGACCGTCCGGAGCCTCACGCTCACCGACGATGGCGTGACGGCGCTCATGGAGGGTGTCGAGGTGACCGAGACCGTCGGCGCGGTGACGTCCGAACTGCTCACCTCCGGGGCGTTCGAGAACGTCGAGTTCACCGAGTACAACGTCGAAGCGGACGCCGAGACCGTCCACGGCGGCAAGGAACACATCCTCAGACAGACGGCGAACCGCGTGAAGGACGTCCTCGTCGGGATGGGCTTTCAGGAGATGGAAGGCCCCCACGCCGACGCCGACTTCTGGATCAACGACTGCCTGTTCATGCCCCAGGACCACCCGGCGCGGACACACTGGGACCGGTTCGCCCTCGACGTGCCGCCGATGGCGGAGCTACCCGGAGACCTCATCGAGCGCGTCGAGGACGCCCACAGAAACGGCGTCGGCGAGGGCGACGGGTATCACTCCCCGTGGGACGAGGAGTTCGCGCGCGCCGTCGCGTTACGGGGGCACACGACGTCGCTGTCGATGCGGTATCTCTCCGGGCACGCGGTCGGCGACCTCGAACCGCCCCAGCGGTACTTCAGCGTCGAGAAGGTGTACCGCAACGACACGCTCGATCCGACCCACCTCCTCGAGTTCTTCCAGATCGAGGGGTGGGTGATGGCCGAGGACCTCTCGGTGCGGGACCTGATGGGGACGTTCACCGAGTTCTACGAGCAGTTCGGAATCACGGACATCGAGTTCAAACCCCACTACAACCCCTACACCGAGCCGAGCTTCGAACTGTTCGGACGCCACCCGGAGACGGGCGAGTTGATCGAGATCGGCAACTCCGGACTGTTCCGCGAGGAGGTGCTCTCGCCGCTCGGGGTCGATTGCGACGTGATGGCGTGGGGGCTCGCCCTCGAGCGCCTGCTCATGCTGATGTACGGCTTCGAGGACATCAGAGACGTCCACGGGACGCTGTGTGATCTCGACTTGCTGCGGAACGTGGAGGTGGTGTACTGATGCCCGTGGTCGACGTCGATCCCGAAGAGCTTCGAAAGCTGGCGGGCGCGGCGGAGAAATCCGACGAGGAGCTGAAAGACGATCTCTTCGCCCTCGGGCTGGAGTTCGAGGGCGAAAGCGACGACGGCGACTTCGAGCTGGAGTTCGCCCCCGATCGCCTCGATCGGCTCTCCGTCGAGGGGATCGCCCGGTCGCTGCGCTACCAGTACGGCCACGACCGCGGCGTCTACGTCCCCGAGGCGAACGACGCCGAATGGGCAATCGAGGTCGACGAGTCGGTTCCGGAGGAGCGGCCCTACGTGACCGGCGCGGTCGTCCGGGGGCTGGGTCTCGACGAGAGCCGGCTCGAATCGCTCATCCAACTCCAGGAGAAACTCCACGCGACGATGGGGCGCGGCCGGGCGAAAGGGGCGATCGGCGTCCACGATCTGGCGATGTTGAAAGGACGCGGCGCCCAAGGGGGCGAAGAATCGAAGAAAACGATCACCTACCGGGGTGTCGAGCCGGACGGCGACCGGTTCGTCCCGCTCGACGACGACGCCGATCGGACCCCGGCGGAGGTGCTTGAGACCCACCCGACCGGCGAGACGTACGCCGACCTCGTCGAGGGGCTGGATCGCTATCCGGCGATCTACGACGACATCGGCCTCTTTTCGTTCCCGCCGGTGATCAACGGGAAGCGGACCGAGGTCGACGAGGGTTCCCGTGACCTGTTCATCGAGATGACGGGGACCGACCAGTGGACGATCGACCGGATGCTCACCATCGTCTGTTATGCCCTCGACGCCCGCGGCGGGCGGATCGAGGAGGTGGAGATCCGGTACGACGACCGCGAGTTGCTCCGCCCGGACCTCTCGACGGCGACGAAGCGCGTCGCCCACGACCGCATCGAGCGAACCCTCGGGATCGACATCGCCGGAACGGATGTCGTCGACCTGCTCGAACGGGCGGGACTCGACGCCGAACCCGCCGACGGCGAGGACTCGGCCGGCGGGCCGGCTGGCGACGAAGGTTCGGCCGCCGATCCCGACGCACCCGATCTCGAGGCCGTTCCGAGTCGGACGGACGGCCCCGACACCGCCGTCGGGGGGGCGCCAGCGGACGAAACCCCCGCCCCCGCGTCCGGACCGGGCAACGACGCCCTCGGCACTGACGACGGCCTCGTCTACGAGGTCGAGATCCCGCCGTACCGCGTCGACGTGTTGCATCCGACCGACATCGTCGACGACATCGGCCGGGCGTACGGGTTCAACGACCTCGAACCGAGATACCCGGACGTGTCGACGGTCGGCGGTCGCCACGCGAGTTCGCGGCTGGAGGACGCCGCCCGAGACGCCCTGGTCGGCCTCGGGTTCGAGGACCTGTTGAACTTCCATATGACGAACGAAGCGGCGCTGTTCGACCGGATGGGACTCTCGCCCGACGACGACGCCGTCGGGGCCCACGATCCGCCGACGATCACCGAGCCCTACAGCGAGGAGTACACCGTCGTCCGGACGTGGGCGCTGCCCTCGCTGTTGATGGTTCTCGAGAACAACACCCACCGGGCCTACCCGCAGGATCTCGCCGAGATCGGCCACGTCGCGGGCGTCGATCCCGACGAACCGACCGGGATCGAGGAGCACCGCTCCGTCGCCGCCGTCCTCGCCCGGACGGACGCCTCCTACGAGGACGCGAAGGCCCGACTCCAAGCGATCGCCGGAGCGTTCGGGAAGACCCTCGAAACGCCGCCGACGGCGCACCCCTCGTTTATAAGCGGTCGGACGGCCGAGATCGTCCTCGACGGCGATTCGGTCGGCGTCGTCGGGGAACTCCACCCGCGGGTGCTCGTCGAGCACGACCTCGAGTTGCCGGTCGCGGCCTTCGAGTTCCGGCTGGACGGGCTCCGATAGCCGGAACGGAAGCCGTCTACCGCCGTCGGCCGCCGTGGCCGGGATAATCCCGCTCGAAGCGCTCCGCGATCTCCTCGGCGGACAGTTCGATCACCGTCGGCCGGCCGTGCGGACAGGCGTAGGGGTTCTCACAGTCGTCGAGCGAATCGAGCAGGCCGGCGACGGTCCCCTCCCGCAGCGACGTGTTCCCTTTGATCGACGGATGACAGGCCAGATCGCCGACGACGTCGTCAACGACCGACTCAACGGTGCCCTCCGGGTCGCCGCCGACGAACTCGCCGAGGAGGTCGCGGGCGAGTTCCGGCGCGTCCGGACCGATGTGGTCCGCCAGAAACGCCGGCACCGTCGTCACCGAGAGAGAATCGTCCTCGCTGTCGGTCCGGAGGTGAAAGCCGAGCCGCGAGAGCGCCTCGCCGTACCCCTCGGCGATCGCGGCCTCGCGGGCGGTCACGCGAACCGTCGCCGGTTCGGCGAGCGTCTGTGTCGTCACGTCGCCCTCGAAGCGTTCCAGCAGTCGCTCGTAGTTCACCCGTTCGTCGGCTGCGTGTTGGTCGATCAACAGGAGCCCGTCGTCGGCTTCGGCGATCAAGTAGGTGTCGTCGAACTGCCCGAGAACACGCATGGACGGCAACCGGTCGAACCTCTCCGGCGTCCCCGTCGTCGCCTCGCCGTCGAGCGTCCGCTGTGTCGTCGGCCGACGCCGGCTGCCGTCGGTCCCGTCCTCGTCCGGCGTCGCTTCCGGCGCGGGCGTGTCGACCGAAGGGGGGGCTGATTCGGGTGATTGAGGCGCATCTGTCGACGTGTCAGTCGTGGCTTCCCCGTCTTTGCGGCCCCCGTTCCCGTCAGGCTCGGCCGCGGAGTCGGGTGTCGGCGCCCGGGACCGGTTCGAGGCGGGATCGGCCGCCGACCGGTCCCGCTCGGCTCCGGAGCGCCCCGCCGACGCCGCCTCGGGATCGGATGACGGTTCGTGGGCCGGGGTCGGGCCGTCTGCGTCCGGCCTGTCCGTATCCGCTCGCTCGGCCGGCTCGGAGCCGCCCGGCGACACCTCGGTCTGTTCGGGAGCGGACCGCCCCCGCGGCGCGCGCGAACGAAGCACGCCGGCGTCCGAGAGCGCCGACGCCACGGCATCGGTGACCCCGGCTTTGATCCCGGATTCGTCGGCAAAGAGCACCTCGAGCTTCCGGGGGTGGACGTTCACGTCGACGCCCCCGGGCGGGAGCGCCAGGTCGACGACGGCGAAGGGGAACCGATCCGGCGCGAGCTGGCCGTCGTACCCGTCGACGACCGCCTCCCGGACGGCGCTCGAAGTCACGTACCGGCCGTCGATGAGCGTCGTCACGTACTCCCTGCCCGCGCGGTTCGTCTCCGGGTGGCTGACGAGCCCCTCGACGCCCGCGAGCGGGCCGTCGCCGCCGTCGGCGTCGACCGGGAGCATCGCCTCGGCGACCTCGCGCCCGTACACCGACATGACGGCGCTTCGGCGGTCGCCATCGCCCGCCGTGGCGAACGTCTGCTTCCCGTCCCGGGACAGCGACACCGCGACGCCGGGGCGGGCCAACGCGTAGCCGGTGACGATACGGGTGACGTGGTCGAACTCGGTCGCCTCGGTTTTAAGATACTTCCGGCGCGCCGGGACGTTTCCGAAGAGGTTCGTCACCTCGACGGTCGTCCCCTCCGGACAGCCGGTCGGGCCGCAGGCGACCACCTCGCCGTTCTCGACGACGAGTTCCGTTCCCCGGGAGCCGCCCATCGGTTTCGTCTCGAGACGGAGCCGGGCGACGGAGCCGATCGCGTGGAGGGCCTCCCCGCGGAAGCCGAGCGTCCCGATCGCGTCGAGATCGCCGACGCTCCGGAGTTTGCTCGTGGTGTGTTCCTCGATCGCCAACCGTGCATCGGATTCGGACATCCCGACGCCGTCGTCCGAGACGACGATCCGGTCGGTCCCGCCGGCCTCGACCGCGACGTCGATCCGGCTCGCGTCGGCGTCGAGGGCGTTCTCGAGCAGTTCCTTGACGACGGAGGCGGGGCGTTCGACGACCTCGCCGGCGGCGATTCTGTCCCGCGTTTCGGCGTCGAGTTCCCTGATCTCCGGCATGTGGGTCTATCGGACCCTGCGGCCGGCCGACAGTAATCGTTTCGCTCGCACGGCTAGCCGTTGACGCTCGTCGCCCGACGGTCTCACTCGCCGTCGAGGCGTCGCTGCCACTCCCGGACGCGGTTCATCAACTCGACCGGCGACGTTTCGGCCAACTCCGTCTCGCGGAGCTCCTCGATGATTACGGGGTCGACGGAGGGCTCCTCGGGTGCGTCTCGGGGCGGCGCCTCCCCGCTGTGATCGCCGTCCGGTTCGGGGGCCCCATCGTCGCCCCGGAACTCGCCGCGGTCGAGGTCGAACACCGCTTGGACGGGTTCACCGGAGCCCCCGTCGCCGCCCTTCGCCTCGATGGCTCGTTCCTCGCGGAGTCTATGGAGGACGTCGCCGGCGCGGTCGACGACGGGTGCCGGGACGCCGGCCAGATCGGCCACGTGGACGCCGTAAGAGCGGTCCGTCGGCCCCGGTTCGATCGTCCGCAGGAACGTCACGCCGTCCTCGGCGTCCGTATCGGGATCGCCGGCGACGGCGACGTGAACGTTCTCGACGCGGGGCAGCTCGTCGGCGAGCGTCGTCAGTTCGTGGTAGTGAGTGGCAAACAGCGTGAACGCGCCGACCTCGTTGTGGAGGTACTCAGTCGCCGCCCACGCGATCGAGATGCCGTCGTACGTCGCCGTCCCGCGACCGACCTCGTCGAGGATGACGAGCGACTCCTCCGTCGCCGAGTGGAGGATGTTCGAGAGCTCCTCCATCTCGACCATGAACGTCGACCGTCCCCCGGCGAGTTCGTCGAGCGCGCCCACGCGGGTGTAGATCCCGTCGACGAGGCCGACGCGGGCGGCGTCGGCGGGGACGAACGAGCCGACCTGTGCCAGGAGTGTCACGAGCGCCGCCTGCCGCATGTACGTCGATTTGCCGGACATGTTCGGCCCAGTGACGAGCAGAAACCGGCGGTCACGGTCGAGAAACAGGTCGTTGGGGACGAACTGCGTCTCGGTCTCGACGACCGGGTGCCGGCCGGCCTCGACGTCGAGGACGCGCTCGTCGGTGAGTTCGGGCCGCGTCCACCCGTGCCGCGCGGCGTGGGCCGCGAGCGAACAGTAGGCGTCGAGTTCGGCGAGCGCTTCCCCGACCGCCCCGAGTAAGTCGGCCCGCTCGGCGACGGACTCCCGGAGCCGCCGGAAGGCCCGATACTCGAACTCGCCGCGTTCGTCCTCCAGCCGGAGGACCTCGCGTTCCTTCTCGCGCAGTTCGTCGAAGACGTAGCGCTCTGCGTTCTTCAGCGTCTTGATCCCCTCGTAGTGCTCCGGGACCGATTCGGTCTCGGATTTGGGGACCTGCACGTAGTAGCCGTCTGTTTTGTTCCGGCCGACGGTGACCCGTGAGAGGCCGTGGTGGCGCTTCTCGCGTCCCTCGAGCGTCTCGAAGAACTCCACGGCGGATTCATAACGGGAGACGAGTTCGTCGAGTTCCTCGTCGTAGCCGCGTTTTATTAGGCCCCCCTCGTGGAGCGTCTTCGGCGGGTCGTCGGCCAGCGCCTCGAGCTCCGAGCGCAGGTCGGCGACCTTCGCCCGGTCGAGGTCCTCGAACAACCTCCCGATCGGGGAGTCAGCGAGCTCCGATGACCCCGTGATCCGTTCGTGCAGGTCGGGGACCACGCCGAGCGTCTCGCGGACGCGAAGCAGTGCGTCGGCGTCAGCGCTACCCGAAACCGCACGGGAGGCGACGCGTTCGACGTCGTAGGTCGCCGAGAGCGTCTCCGCGATCGCCTCCCGGACTAACGCGTCGCCGACGAGCGCCTCGACGGCGGCCTGTCGGTCCCGGAGCGTCGACGGCTGCCGGAGCGGGCGGACGAGCCACTCCCTGAGGAGCCGGCCGCCGGCGCTCGTCCCGGTGTGGTCGATCGTCTCGAACAGTGTCCGCCCGCCGGGCGTCATCGGCTCCGTCACTTCGAGGTTCCGCTGTGTCGTCGCGTCGACGGCGACGTGATCGTCGGGTTCGTACGCGCCGATTCGGGTGACGGAGGCGAGCGCGCCGACGCCGGTTTCGTCGATGTAATCGAGCGCCGCCCCGGCCGCCGCGACCGCGATATCGGAGAGCCCGACCGTCTCCGCGGCGTCGCCGAACTGTTCGGTGAGGCGGTGTCTCGCCCGCCCCGGCGCGAACGCCTCCGTCTCGTGGAGCGTCAGCCGGGCGTCCAGGTCCGCCCGGACCGCCGCAAGAAAGTCGTCGTCGCCCCGGACGACGGGGCCGGGCAACACTTCGACGGGATCGAACCGATACAGCTCCGAGAGCGTCCGGTCCGTGGCCCCCTCGCCGGACAGCGTCGTCGCCCGGAACCGGCCGGTCGTTATATCACAGACCGCGAGGCCGTACTCGTCGCCGTCGACGGCGACGCTCGCGAGATACTGGGCGTCGGCGTCGGCGGTCTCCAACAGCGTCCCGGGGGTGACGATCCGCGTTATCTCCCGGACGATCCCGTCGTCGTCGTCGCGCTGGTCGGCGACGGCGACCCGGTAGCCGCGCTCGGCGAGCGCCGTCACGTACGGCGTGAGGTCGTCGACGGGAACCCCCGCCATGGCGTAGCGCTCGCCGCCCGAGGAGCGCTCGGAGACCTTCAGATCGAGTTCCTCGCCCGCCACCTCGGCGTCCTCGCCGAAGAACTCGTAGAAGTCGCCCATCTGCATCGCCAACAGGTCGGCGCCACTCTCGGCTTTCAACTCGAAGAACTCCCCGACGATGCCGGAACTCATTGTCCGCATCCGGGGGTGGAGGCCGCTAAAACGTGACGGGTGACGGCTCCGGCGAGCGCGTCAGCGGTGTCTCACAGCTCCTCGATGAACTCGATCAACTCGCCGTCGGGACCGTAGACGAACGCGATCTTGAGGTCGCCGAACGTGTCCGGAGCCATGAAAAGCTCCGTTCCGGCGGCTTCCAGTTCCGCTATCGCCCCTTCGACGTCGGGGACGACGAATCCGAAATGCAGGATGCCGGTCGGGAGGTCCTCCGCAAGCCCATTGGTCTCGTAGGGCGGTTGCTCGAAGCAGTAGATCCGCTTGTCGGCGACGGAGAAGGCGGCGTACTCGGAGTCGCCACCTGCGTCGCCCGATTCGAGCAGTTCGCCGCCGAGGACATCGCGGTAGAACGCGATGGCGGCGTCGAGATCGTCGGTTTTGATCGCGACGTGGAAGAACCGTTCGAGTTCCATGGGCGAGCGAACGACGGCCGGGAGGTAAAACCGTTCGGCTCCGAAGCGTCGATCGGGCCGATGTCTCGTCGGCGTCGACAGGTGCTCACGACGGCGTCTCGTCGGCGTCGACGGGAGCGGCAGGCTCGTCGTCGGATTCGTCGCCGCGGGCCGCCCGCCGGATGTTTCCGAGAATCAGGGCCGCAAACAGCGCCGCGCCGGCGCCGCGCAACGCGAGATCCATCGTCGGGGTGAAAAGCGTCAGTTCGATCCCGACGAGCCCCAGTCCGGTCCCGGCCGGTAACAACACCATTCCGGGGACCGAGAGCAACACCGCGCTGACGCCGAATCCGGTCCGGGCAAGCCGCGAGACGTGCGTCCGGTAGTAGCCGATAATGGCGATAGCGAGCCCGTAGACGCCGACGAACACCGCGACGACGGGGAGCAACACCTCCGGGAAGAAGTAGCCGACGTCGGCGATATCGGCCCATCCGGCGAGCGTCAATTCGCCGGCCTGTGCGTCCCAATCGCGAATGAGGAGGATTCCCGGCGCGAAGACGAACGCAAAGGGGACGAGAATCTTGTTCAACGACAGCAGGAACGCCTGGATGCACGTCGGTATCGGGTCGGATTTCGCGATGCCGGCCGCGGCGAAGGCCGCCACGCCGACGGGCGGGGTCACGTCGGCCATCAGCCCCAGATACAGCACGAACAGGTGCGTCGCGAGCACGGCGATGCCGAACGTATCCAGCGTCGGCCCCAACAGGACGATGATAACGATGTACATGACCGTCGTCGGCATCCCCATCCCGACGATGATCGCCGAGAGTCCGGCCAACGCGAGCAACAGGACGAGCGATCCGCCGCTGACGGCGAGGATGAGACTCCGGAGGCTCCCGGCCAGCCCGGTGATGCCGATGATGCCGGGGATGATGCCGGCCGCGGCGACGGCGACGACGACGAGCGTCGCGGTTCTGGCCCCGTTGTCCATCGATTTGAAGAAGAACGAGCCGAAAAGTCCCGCCCGCGTCGTCGCGAACTCCCGGCCGAGTCGACCGTCGATGAACTCGGCGGACTCCGTGACGGTGTCGTCCAGTTCGAGCAGCGGGGCGTCGGCCCGCGGGCGCAAGAGGAGCGCCCCGACGCCGACGACGATGAGGATGGGGACGAGACTCGACAGCGCTTCGCTGAACGCGGCGACGACGCCGAGTTCGACCGCTTCGGCCCCCGTTATCGCGCCGATCGGGCCGACGCCGAACAGGAAAAGCGAGGCGAAGACGGCGGTAAACAGCGCCGCCACGGTGCCGACGAGATACGGGCCACTCGCCCGATCGTAGGCCGCGACCATCGCGATCAACGCGACGGTTACGAGGATCGTCAACCACCCCGCACGGCCGATCGAGAGCCGGGCGATGACGATGTAGTACAGCAGAACCCCGAGCGGAACGAGATAGAACCACCCGGCTTTCATGTGGGGGCCGAGATCGAGCAGCTCCGAACGGGGGAGCCCGCCGATATCGTGTTTGGCCGCCTCGAAGTGGACCATCACCCACATTCCGAAGAAGAACATGAGAGCGGGCAGCGTCGCCGCGATGATGACGTCACGGAACGGCGTGCCGGTAAACTCGACGATCAGGAACGCGGCCGCCCCCATCACCGGCGGGAGGATCTGTCCCCCGGAAGAGACCGACGATTCGACGGCTCCGGCGAACTCCGAGGAGTACCCGGATCGTTTCATCAGCGGGATCGTCAACGCGCCCGTCGTGACCGTGTTCGCGACCGACGACCCCGAAAGCATTCCCATAAACCCCGAGGAGACGACGCTGGCTTTCGCCGGGCCGCCCTTCCGGGTTCCGGTCATCGAGTATGCGAGGTCGATGAACCATTTGCCGGCCCCCGACATCTCCAGAAACGCCCCGAAGAGGATGAAGATGTAGATGAACCGAACACTGACCGAGACGGGCGTCCCGAGGATCCCCTCGACGGTGTACCAGAGGTTCTGGACGATCTGATCCCAGCGGAGTTCGCTCGTGGCGAGAACGCCGAACACCGGCGCGTCCCGGGGGATGAGATAGCCGTACCTGCCGTACAAAATAAAAAGCGAGACGAGACCCATGAGCAACAGGCCGAGGGTGCGGCGGGTGGCCTCCAGCACGAGCAGGATGGCCAAGACACCCATCAGATACGCGACCGGCCGTGTCGCGAGCGGGCCGACCGCGATCGGTTCCAGAGCCGGATACAGTTCGGCGAGCGGGGCGGCCCCCCGGAGCCCGCGGACGCGGACGACGTTGCTTATTTCGTCGAAATGTCGGAAGTAATACAGCGTCGGCAGGAGCGTCAGCCCGATGAGGACGAGGTCGGCGGGGGTCACGCGATCCCTGTTCGGGTCGACGAACAACCACCGAAGTGCCCCCCGGAGTCGCTCGAGGCCGACGGTAAACGGGTGGTCGCCGAGACGGGCGCGGGCCGTCCGCGGGACGGTGCCGAGAAGCCGGGCGAACCGGCCGTCACCGCTCGATCCGGGGTACATCAAAAAGGCGAGAATCAGCGCGAACGTGACGTGGATCGCCCGAACCTGGAGGTTCTGCAGCGACGCGATACGGTACGTTCCGATCCCGGGGAGCGTCACCTGGAAGGTGAAGCCGCGGGCCGCAAGCCACATCTGAAAGGCCGAAAAGAGGATTCCGACGACGGCGACCGCGATAACGGACCATCCCCGGAGCGTCCGCTTCTTTTCGATCTCTCCGAGCAGTTCGTCCGGGTCGGTGTCCGGATCGGAGTCGGGAGCGAGATCCGTCGTTCGAGCGCCCTCGGTCGGTCGATCGTCGGTGGGATTAGATGACATATGCGGGACGGGACTTGGAATCGATCCGGAACTGTACCGTCCCGTTGTCGGCCATCCCCGCGAGATCGTATCGCTCCCCACGGACGACGAGGTCGTGGTCCGCGACGGGGCCGGTCGAGACGGACAGCTGTTCGTAGCGCTGTTCCGGGGGATAGTATACGTATCTGTTGCCGATCCGCTCGACGTCAGCCTCCGAGGGGAGTCCCGCACCGAACGAACTGAAAAGCATCCGCTCGGAAACGAGGGCCCCATCGGAGACACGGTAGCTATCGGTCACGAGCGTCCGCTCGACGCTGTGTGTGTACTCGAGCGTGATCGTATCGCCCTCCTCGACGGGGACCGTCGCCAGTTCGGCCCCGTCGTCGTCGGTGACGACGAGTACCGTCGTACCGCCGGAAACCGCCACGGCGGTGGCGATAGCGGCCGCGACGAGACAGGCCGCGACGGCGGCGATCGTCCACGCTCGGCGAGTCACGTTACTCGAAGTAGCGGGCCGCGCCTTCGTGGAGATCGATCGACATGCCGTCCTGTGCGGTGTCGGCGCTGATGAAGTCCGATTTGATCGTGAGTCGGTCGGTGTTGTCGAAGATCGCCGCGGTGATCTCCTCGACGATATTGGCGTCGAACTCCTCGCGTGTGGCGATCATCGCCTGCACGGAGACGGTGTCGACGTCCTCGTCGACGCCGTCGTACGTGCCGGCGGGGATGGTGTCGTCGGCGAACCACGACGCGTCCTCGCGGGCGGCCGACCGATCGGCGTCAGGGAGGCTCAGAAGGTCGATGTCGGTTGTCGTGGCGAGTTCCTCGACGGCACCGACGGGCCAACCGCCGACGACGAACGCCGCCTCGATGTCGCCGTCACGGATCTGGTCGGCCGCCTGCGTGAAGTCCGTGTTCTGCTCGTCGAAGTCATCCGGGGTGAGCCCGCCAACGGACTCGAGGATCTGTCGGGCGTTGACCTGTGTCCCGCTGCCGAGGTCGCCGGTGTTGACTCGCTGGCCATCGAGGTCCGATATCGAGTCGATGTTCGCCTCCGGCCGGGTGATGATGTGAATCGTCTCGGGATACAGCGTCGCGACCCCTTCGAGGTTCTCGATCGGCGACCCTTCGAACGCCTCAAGCCCGGTCCCGTTCTTCGCGAAAAAAGCGATGTCGTTTTGAATCAACGCGAAATCGGCGTCGCCGCTGCCGAGCGATCCGACGTTTTCGACGCTCGCGCCCGTCGAGGACACCTGGAGGTCGAAGTCGGTGACGTCCTCGATGATCGTCTCGAACTCGCCGGAAAGCGGGAAGTACGTCCCGCCCGTGCCGCCGGCGTGCCAGTTGATAATAGCGGCGGGTTCATCGTCTCCGTTACCGTTACCGTTGCCGTTGCCGTTGCCGTTACCGTTACCGTTGCCGTTGCCGTTGCCGGCACAGCCTGCGAGGCTCGTAAGCCCGACGGCTCCGAGTCCTTTGAGCACGTGGCGACGGTCGATATCTGATCGGTCTGCCATGATAGCACAGTGGCGGCGTCGATTGATAAGGGCTTCTAAAAATTCATTATTAACTCACTGTCTAGTTGAGCTTAATTAGCCGATCTCGGGTGTCTGAGAGACGGCAGCGATTGATTCGAGAATCGGATTCCGAGATCAGCGTGAACAATACCGGGAGGCTCTCGAAATCCCGGTCAAGAATCGCCATCGATCCGGGTCCGATAACCGTAGTCCGAGACACCCGGTCGACGGAATCCGCTCTTCTGGACAGTGCCATCGTCACTCGTATGACAACTCAACTCATGACAGAAAATAACTCATACCACGAAAAGAAACGCACAGCGCATTTCCGAACGGATTTTCAAACGGTGAGAGCCCACTTCGGCGGCGGATCAGAGGGGGTTCAGGAGCGTATTGGCGTCGGACGCGACGAGAAGGGCGGTTCGGTTAGTTTCCGCTGAGACGACGATGGATCCGGAGACACCCTCGAAACCGTCCGCCTCGGCGTCGACGACAGTCCAACCCGTATCTTCGAGTTTCGGGACGAACGGCGGTTCGAGACGACGTTCGACGCCGACACGCAGACTCGGATCGGCCTCCCGTGCCTCCAGGAGCGTCCGGGTGAGCCGCCCGGAAGCGCCGAAGCGGGCGCGACCGAACCCCGGATCGGCGTCCGGCGATTCCGGGGACCGACCGCCCTCCGCCGCCGCCGGATCGGTTTCGAGCGTCGCCACGTCGTCGGTGGTCTCGGCGTAGGGGGTCGCAGCGACGATACCGCCCACGTCGGCGTCGGGATCCGTTCGATCGAGCGCGTCGGCGAGTTCGTACACCGCCTCGATCGCCCCATTGCGCGCCGCCTCGTTCCGGAGTCCGACGAGGTGATGCACCGCTCCGGGGCCCGACCCCACGGCGTGGTGATACCGCAGGGCGCGCTCCATGAACGCGGTGCTTCGTTCGACGGCCGTCGGAAGCGCGTCCCCGTGGCCCAGACGTGTGGCGATCGCCGCCGAGAGCGTACAGCCGGAGCCGTGCGTCGCGTCGGTGTCGATCCGCGGGTGCCGCATCGTCTCCGAACCGGAGCCGGTAACGAGAACGTCGATGACCCCGTCGCCGGGGATGTGCCCACCCTTGACGAGCGCGGCGTCGGCACCCATCGCGAGGATCTCGCGGCCGGCCGCCCGGGCGCTCGCTTCGTCGACCGGATCGATGTCGGTCAGAACGGCGGCCTCGTCGGCGTTCGGGGTGACGAGCGTCGCTTCGGCGACGAGGGCCTCGTACGCCGACTCGGCGGCTTCGGTCAACAGTCGGTCGCCGGTGGCGGCGACCATCACGGGGTCGACGACGACCGGACACTCGAACGCGGCGGCGTCGGCCGCGACGCGTTCGACGACCTCGGCGGTCGCCAACATCCCGGTTTTGACTGCCTGAACGTCGAAATCCGAGCGGACAGCGTCGATCTGGGCGGCGATCTCCGCGGTCGGGAGGACGTGTGTCGAGTCGACGCTGCGGGTGTTCTGTGCGGTCACGGCCGTCACCGCGGACGTCCCGAACCCATCGGTCGCCTCGATCGTCTTCAGGTCGGCCTGGATTCCGGCCCCGCCGCCGGAGTCGCTGCCGGCGACAGTCAACACGACCGGCTTCTCGTCGGGCGCGGGGAGGCGCAGTTCGGTCATACCCGCGTTACAACCGCGAGGTACAAACCGGTAATGGTGCTGGCACGGCGGCCGTGACCGGCGTGTCGCCCTACTCCTCGGCCGTCGGAACGGGGCCCGTTCCGATCACGTCCCTGACGGCCGAGACGAACGCCCGCTCCGTGTCGAAGTACACCTCGTCGGTCTCCGAAAGCACCGACGACAGCTCACGGGGGCCGTCCGGCGTACGGATGACGGTGTCGCCCTCGCGGCGGACGACGTCGCTTTTTCCGATGGCGTAGTGGAGCCGCGAGGCGACGCGCGCGAGCGGCGCGCCCTCGACCGGTTCGCCCTCGCCGAGCGGGATCGGTGGCCCCTCCTCGTCCTCGTCGGTGTCGCTCATACCCCTTTTTTTGTACGTTCCGTTCTAATCCTTTCGGCCTACCGGTTCGCCGCCGACGCGACGAGTTCCTCGGCCGTCGGTCCGAACTGCGCGGCGAAGGCGACGTCGGCGTCGGTGAGCGCACCGCTCGCGATGACGCTTCCGCCGTAGACAGCGAGGACCACAACGGGCAGTGCGATCGCAACGAGGATCGGCGGCAACAGGATGACGACGGCGAGTCCGGCGAGGGCCGCGGGAACCGCCGAGAGGAACAGTTTGCCCAGGCTGGCGGTGAGCGGGTGGATCCCACGGATGAGGTACACCTCCGAGATCGCCGCGAGGCCGGCGACGATGAGGGCAGTCGCGGTCCCGATCGCCGCGCCCGTGATCCCCAGTCGCGGGACCAAGAGTGCACTACCGACTGCGTTGATACCCAGGAGCAACGAGGTGTTCACGAAGACGAGCCGCGAGTAGCCGAGTCCCTGTAACAGCGCCCCGTCGGGGCCGCCGCAGGTGACGTTGACGAGGTAGCCGACGGCGAGGATCACGACGGCGAGGCTCGCGGCGGTGTACTGGGCGGTGAATATCACGGAGAGATACGCGCTCGCGCCGATCGAGAGCGTGAGTGCCAACGGCAGCGTCAATCCCGCGACCCAGCGGGTCGCCGTCCGGTACTGTCGCTGGACGCTTTTGTCGTTGTGTCTGACCTCCGCGATGAGGGGTTTAAAAACGGGCGAGATCGCGGTGAAGACGATGAGCAGGTTCGCGGCCAGCATGTAGCCGACGCGGTAGATCCCGACGCCCTCCGCCGTCCCCAACAGCCCGATGATGAAATAGTCGATCTGACCCAGGATGACGTATATAAGACCCGCGACAGCCAGCGGCGCGGCGTACGAGACCACCGGTCGTGGCGAGACGGCTGTCACCGGCCCGCGGAGCAACTCCGGAGCGTTTCGCAACAACAATAGCGTGCCGACAGAGACCGCAACGAGGAGTCCGATGACGTAGCCTGCGACGATGCCGATGAGCCCGAACCCGGCCAAAAGCAGCCCGGCAGTCACCAACAACCGGACGGTCGGTCGGACGAAGTCCCGCATGTACACCCGGTATTTGAGGCGCTTGATCGCGTTGAAGCTCGCGAGGAGGATGTTGTACACCGCCAAAAGCGGCAGCGTTACCGCGAGCAACAACAGCGCAAAGGCCAACGCGGGTTCACCGAACAGATCAGCGATAAAAAACCGCGCGCTGACGAGCGCCACCGCGACGAGCGTCGACGAGATCAACACGATGACCCCGGCCAAATAAACGACGCCGCGGGCGCTGGCCTCGTCCCCGTCGCGGAGATACTGTGGGACGAAGTAATCGATAGCTTTCGGGAGGCCGAGGCCCGCGAGCGTCTGGATCAACAGCGCGAGCGAAACGGCGATGATGAACAGGCCGTACACCCCCGGGCTCACGAGCCGCGTTATGACCGCGACGATGAGAAAGCCGAACGTCTTTTTGATGACATCACCCGCGAAGGTGATGCTGCCCTGTTTCGCCATAATCGCCGTTCTCTCGGCGTCCGGATCCGATCCGGGGGCGACCTCGTCACCCGGAGGAGACCTCTCCGGGACGGTCACGGTTTTCCCCCGAGCGATGGGCGATTCAGCGCGCTGTAACTCGAGTGGGACACGTTACACAACCGTCGTGATGGCGACGTCGTACCCTTCCACGGCTGCCGCATCCGGGCCCGTTTCGGGGTATTGGATCTCGAACGACTGCGTTCCGACCTCCAGTTCCCGAAGCCGTTCGAACGTCGTATCGAGCTGTCTCTCGTCCTCGCCGAAAAACCGGCCCCGCACCTCGACGTGTTGGAGCCCCTCGACATCGATCCGGACGGTCCCGTCGATATGGACGGTCTCCTCGTCGGTCCCGGCGTCGGTGCGGACGAGTTCGTGATCGACGATTATCGCCCGTTCGTCCGGCGTTTCCTCCGGCTCGGACGGCGTCCCGTTCGCCGGTTCGGTGTCGTTGCACCCGGCGAGTGCGGGAGCGAGAGCGAGCGCCGAAAGCAGCCCGCGTCTATACATCTCCGGACATCTGTGTGTAGCTATGGAGAGGGAGTTGATAAAGACCGGCGTCAATACTACGGGCCGTTAGAACAACCGGTCGAGGAACAAGCGCTCGAAAAGCGTGTGTTTCCGATCCTGGTGGGGTTGGACCATGATCGCGGTGCAGTCGACCGTCTCGACCAACTGGTCGGCCCGGCTTCCCCGAAGCTGACCGAGAAGCCCCGTTCTGTCGACACCGGTAACGAGGAGGTCCACGTCGCCGACGAAACGGGCGATACCGGCGACCGGATCGTCAGTCTCGAGGACCGTCGATCGGGCCGAGACAGTCAGTACGGATATCAATTCGTTGTGGTACTGCTCGACGTCTTCCCGCCTGGTCTCGGGGGCGCCCTCCGGGATCGTCCGAACGAGGTTTATTTCCGCACCCGTTTCTTCGGCGATCGCGTCCGCGATCAGCAGCTTTAGCGGATCGTACGGCCCTTTTCCACGGCTCGCAACGGCGATTTCGGACACCGTTTCGAGACCTCGATCCTCGACGAGTGCGACGTCACAGGGTGCGTGCTCAAGTATCCACTCGGTCTCACGCTCACCGAAGATGTTCGTGAAGCGTTCGACGGCACGCCGCTCCGTGAGGATTAGGTCGACGTCCTCGTACGTCGCGAAATCGACGATCGCCTGTCTGTGGTCCGTGCTGTCTATTTCCCTGTAGTTGAGAACCGTTTCAGAGCGACTGACGGCCCCAGCGGAAGCGGCACCCTGCGTGTCGCGGTCGGTCGTGTCGAGACCGTCACTACCGCCCGAAAACCGCACCGTACGGTTCGTACCGCTGGCGGGATACCAATCGGGGATGTCACGAGGATCGTCCGGAAGCCACTTGGGCGGCTCGGCGGCGTGCGATCCGGTCCGCCCGTCGGGCGAGAGGTGGCCAGGGACATCGACGAACTCGACAACTGACACCGACGTCGAGCGGATCCGCCCGAGATCGGACGCGATCCGAACCATGTCGCGGTAGGCGCCATCGGTCGTCCCGTCAGTCACGGCGACGAGTACGTCGTAGGAGCCTCCGTTCCCGTCGGAGGCGAACAGCTCGCGGACCCGTTCGACCCCTCGCCCGCCGACCTCCCGCCGGACGCGACTCCGGGCGGCACCGTCCCGCTCGATTCGGGGGCGGGCATACACGTAATACCAGACGAGCGACAGCCCGGCAATGCCCAACGCTCCCGCGAACGGGACGATCCCCATCTGCGTCAACACGAGCGCACCGCCGACGATACCGAACAGCTGCATCCACGGATACAGGGGTGCGATGAAGGCCGGATCGTACTCATCGATCGCCCCCTCACGGAACCCGATCAGCGCGATGTTGAGCAGGATAAACACGAGGATCTGGAACGCGCTGCCGAAGGCGGCGACCTGTTGAATCGGGAACACGGTCACCATCACGATCAGAACGGTTCCGCTCAACGCCACCGCGTTGATCGGGGTCGAGAACCGCTCGCTGACCGATTCGAGCTGGCTGGGAAAAATCCCGTCACGCGCCATAGCCAGCGGGAACCGCGAGGCCGCAAGCAGCCCCGCGTTCGCGGTCGAGGCGAGCGCCATAATCGCCGCGATCACGACGGCGACCACGCCGATCCGGCCGATCGTCTGTTCGGCGACGAGCGCAATGATCGCCCCCTCGCCGTCCGCTTGGAGCCGCCCCGCTTCGATCGCAGCCGGGATGTCGAGGACACCGATCGTCACGTAGACAATGAGCGCGTAGAGAGCCGTGACGAACACGAGCGCACCGATGATCGCCAACGGGAGGTTCCGCCCGGGGTCTTTGACCTCCTCGGCGACTGCCCCTACCTTCGTCAGTCCGGCGTAGGAGATGAACACGATCGCCGTCGCCGCCAACAGCCCGTCCGTCGAGGGATCGAACACCCCGGCGGATCGCTGTGGGTCGATCGCCGGCAGGCCGGAGACGACCAGCCAGGCGAGGACGAGGACGAGGACCGCGACGATACCGAACTGGAGCTTTCCGGACCCCTCCGCGCTCACGAGGTTGATAGTCGTAAACAGAAGCGCCAGTACGACCGCGAGAATCGTCACGAACTCCGCGAGCGTCGGCGCGACGACCACGAGGTACGGGACCCCGCCGACGAGGGCGAGGGCGCTTTTCAACGAGAGCATCAGCCACGTCCCGACGCCGGCGACCGTTCCCAAAACCGGCCCCATGCTCCGTTCAACGTAGAGATACGGACCGCCGTCTTCGGGCATCGCGGTCGACATCTCCGCGATCGACAGCGCCGCGGGGATGACGAGGATCGCGGCGAGAACGAACGCGATGACGGCGGCGGAACCCGCCAACACGAACGCGATGCCCGGAAGGATGAAGATACCACTGCCGACCATCGCGCCGATCGCGATGGCGGTAGTCGACCACAACCCGAGTTCGCGTTTCAGCCCCATAGTACACGGAGTACAGTGCAACTTAACCGGTCGTTCGGCGCGATCGGTCGGTCCATAGCTCGACTCGGAATATATTGGGAATGATGAATGGCGGAGTATTATGTTTGATACCTAACCAGTCAGAGTCCGGTGGCGGGACGTTTCCCACAGAGTTGATACGGTCCGGGACGAAACGTCGGGCATGTACCGCTGGGGACACGTCGGGGCCGCGCTCTTCGTTTACGGACCCGTCGCGGCGGCGTTGAACCGCGCCGGCGAACCGGGACTCGCCGCGCTCGGAGCCGTCGTCGCGGTCGCGTGTGCGACGATCCCGGACGCGGACGAACTCCTGCCGATGGATCACCGGGGGCCGACCCACACCGTCTGGTTCGTCCTCGGCGGCTCGCTCGCGCTCGCTGCGGTCGGCGGGGTCGTCGGCGCGTCGGTCGGTCGCCCGGGCGCGATCGCGACCACCGTCGGCGTCGCCGCCGCGCTGTCGTTGACATCGCATCTGCTCGCCGACAGCATCACCCCGATGGGAATCCGACCGTTCTACCCCCTCTCGATGTGGCACCACAGCTTCGACGTGACACCGGCGGCGAACCCCCGTGCCAACGTGACGATGCTCGGCGTCGGAGCGCTGTTCGCCCTGTTTTGTCAGGCCGTTGCTCTGGGCGTTCCGTAGCGACTCGGTCAATTTTGGGGAAGTGCCCGTTCCGATCGAGAACCCCGGCCAATGCTGTTGATCAGCGATCCAGGTTGTCCCAAAGAATTATTTATCCCCGCTAATATTACCAAGTTGTATGACTCAGTTTAACGGCTTCAGTGACGTGGGCGAGGCGGAAGTGACGCGCGCGATCGGCGGCCAGTGGAGCGAGGAATTCATGGAGTTCACCGAGTCCGACGTCATCGTCATCGGCGGCGGACCCTCGGGGCTGATGGCGGCGAAGGAACTCTCCGAACGCGGTGTGAAGACGATGGTCGTCGAGAAGAACAACTACCTCGGCGGGGGATTTTGGCTCGGCGGGTTCTTGATGAACAAGGTGACGGTCCGTGACCCGGCGCAGTCGGTGCTCGACGAACTCGACGTCGATTACACTGACACCGACGAGGCCGAAGGGCTCTACGTCGCCAACGGGCCGGAGGCCTGTTCCGGGCTGATAAAGGCCGCCTGCGACGCCGGCGCGAAGATCCAGAACATGACCGAATTCACGGACATCGTGATCCGTGAAGACCACCGCGTCGGCGGGATCGTCATGAACTGGACGCCGGTCCACGCTCTGCCGCGGGAGATCACCTGTGTCGATCCGATCGCCGTCGAGGCCGACCTCGTCATCGACGCGACGGGCCACGACGCCGTCGCCGTCTCGAAACTTCAGGAGCGCGGTGTCCTCGATGCGCCCGGGATCGAACACGCCGACGAGCACAACACCGGAATGGACGACACCGACGCCGACCAGTACGGCGCGCCCGGTCACGATTCGCCCGGTCACGACTCGATGTGGGTCGCCGAGAGCGAGGACGCGGTCGTCGAACACACCGGCGTCGTCCACGACGGGCTGATCGCGACCGGCATGGCGACGGCGACGACCCACGGCCTCCCCCGGATGGGGCCGACGTTCGGGGCCATGCTTCTGTCCGGAAAGCGCGCCGCCCAGGCCGCGATCGACGAACTCGGCGTCGACGGGCCGGCCGTCGAGATGTCCGTCTCGCCCGAACCCGCCGACGACTGATCGCCGAGTCGGCGTTCGCTACTGTTTCGACCCGTTTTCGACAGTTCCGCTCGTCAGTCCGACAAAGCCCAACGCGAACGTCTCGTGACTGCGATCGACGGTCCGATCGGCGAGAGCCCGCCTGGAGGCCGCGACCCGACGCGACAGCGCGGCGTCGGACCCACCGAACGGTGCGCGGAGGGCGTCGCCGACGCCGGCTGTCGGCGATCCCGCCACGACGAACGTCTTAAAAAGGGGATTGAGCGGACGACCGCGGACGTCGTCGGTCGCCGTCGCGTCGAGGAGGCCGACGCGCCCGCCCGGGCCGACCAGATCGCACCACCGATCGACGACCGCGGCGGGATCGGAAAAAAGCCCACAGACGAAGGTTCCGACGACGGCGTCGGCGTCCGCGATCGGAAGCCGCGTCCCGTCGCCGCGGACGACGGAGACGTTGTCGTCGCCCGCGGCACGTTCGCGCGCCCGATCGAGCAGCGGGCCCGTGATGTCGACCCCCACGACGCGGCCCGTCGGGCCGACGCGTTCGCGGAGGTACGGGAAGTTCGCGCCGGTCCCGCAGCCGACGTCGACGACGGTGTCGCCGGGGATGGCGACCGCTTCGGCGGCGGCGCGCCGCCATCTGGCGACCCCTGGAAACGTCGCGAGCCGGTCGTACAGATCGGCCCACCTGCCGTAGAATCCGGCGACTGTGGATCCCGTCATCGAGACCGGGTGACGTGGCGGACGGCCTCGACGACGGCGGCGGCGTCCTCGCCGAGCAGATAGCAGACCGGTTCGATCCCGAAGCCCCCGGTCTGATACAGCACGTCGACGGAGGGCGTCGCCGCGATCGCCTCGGCGACGGCGGCTTCGAGATCCCGCTCGGCGTCGAACTCCGCGAGCGTGTAGCCAGCCGCTTCGAGGGCATCGATCGTTTCGGGGTCGTACCTGACGTTGAGGGCCGCGCGGGCGTCGGATCCGGCGTCGCGGGCGGCGAGCAGCAACGAGGCGACGTGTTCGGAGACGCCGAACTCCGGGGCGCCCGGGACGGTCGCCCGACCCTTGATGTCGAGAATCCGGCCCGGAACGCCGGCGACGCCGTCGATCGTCGTCGCCTCGGGCATCGCTTCGACGAGGTTCGAGCCGACCGCGGGGATGTGTGCCGCGAACCCGCTCGTGTTCTCCAAGGTCCGGACGCCGCGTCCGACGGACGATCGGACCCGTTCGGAGAGCCGGAACTCCCCGTCGGGATCGTGGATGTCGAGGGGCCCGTCGTACTCCGCGATCGGCGGGTACTGCGCCTCGTGGATGCGGGCTAGGAGTCCGCCGCGTTCGAGCTGTCTGATCAGGACCTCCGTCTCGACGAGCGCCTGTGCGCGGCTCACGTCCCCGGTCGAGAGCCCGTCGGCGAGTCGAGCGACGAGTTCGGCGACGGCGTCGTCGCTCGCGATCGCGTCGTTGATCTCAACGTCACCGTGGGCGTACTTCGAGACCGCGCTCTGGCTGATCCCGAGCAGATCGGCGACCTCGCTCTGTGTCCGGCCGCGCTCGCGGAGTTCGCCCGCCAAAAGCGTCCGAAAGGTCGGCAGAAACTCCTCGACGACGATCTCCTCGAGGAACCTCATTCGTCCAGTTGCGTCCCCCCGAACTCCTCGTCGGACTGGATCCGCGAGGCCTGTGGCCCCGCCTGGTCCTGGTATTTCGAACCGCGCTCCGAGCCGTACGGTTTCGAGGCGGGCGTTTTCAGCTCTGTGAAGATGACCTGTGAGATCCGCATGTCGGGTTGGAGGGCGACGGGGGCCGTCCCGAGATTCGACAACTCGAGGGTGATCTGTCCGCGATACCCGGGGTCGACGATCCCGGCGGTCGCGTGGATGACGACCGCGAGGCGGCCGAGCGACGAGCGTCCCTGGACGGTCCCGAGCAGGTCGGCCGGGACCTCGACGCGCTCTTTCGTCGTCCCGAGGACGAAATCGCCAGGGTGGAGGATGAACTCCTCGCCCTCCTCGACGTACGTCTCTTCGACGTACTCGTCGACTTCCTGTTCGCTGTTCGGGTGAATACACGGGATGTTCGTGCGTTGAAACTCCAAAAACTCGCGGCCGAGGCGGAGGTCGATGCTCGCCGGCTGGATCTGCAGTTCCGGGTCGGCGAGCGGCTCGACGACGAGTTCGCCGTCCGTCAACCGCCGCCGGATGTCGGTGTCCGAGAGGATCATACACCGACTGGAGGCGGCGAGGGGTTAAAATCGACCGGTCGGCGGGGAGTGGGGACCCGACCCCATCGGCGGCCGGAACGTTCAGGGCCGTCGACCGAGGAACGACGAACGCATGTTCACGCCGGACGAGGTGGCCGGGGTCGTCGATCTCTTCGGGGCACTGACCCGAACGGAGGCCCACCGAGCGCTGTCGGAACTGGCGTACCGACGCGGCGAGGAACCGCCCGAAGACGCCGTTGACGAGGCGCTCGCGACGTTCGCGCTCGTGGCGGTCGACCGCGACGGCGAGCGGCTCCTCGCCGTGGGGCCCGCCGCCTTCCCGGAGTTGCCCGACGGCGCGGAGGACCTCCCCCATATTCTCGGAACGGAGGGACGCACGCTCGATCGGGAGGCCGCCGTCGAGGCCGCCCTCTCGCGGTTCCGCGAGGAAGCGGTGGCAGCGGCCAGCCGCGAGGACGACGCGCGCGCGGCGGCGCTCGTCGATATCAGCTACGACCTCGAGGCGTGGGGCGGGGCCGATCTCTCGGCGCTCAGGGAGCGACTCGACGCGGTCGGCGATGGGACGAACTATTAAGATCGAGTCCCTACGTCGGGTATGGACTGGGAGCGGGTGCTGGGACACGAGCCGACCTCGACGATCGAGGGCGACCGTGAGGCGGCGGTTCTCGTTCCCGTTATCGCCCGCGACGATGGCCCGTATCTGCTGTTTACGAAGCGTGCGGACCACCTCGGCGAACACCCCGGCCAGATGAGCTTTCCCGGCGGTGGCCGCGAGCCCACGGACGAAAGCTTGGAACGGACCGCCAAACGGGAAGCCTTCGAGGAGGTCGGACTCGACCCCGAGGAGGCGGAGGTCGTCGGCCAACTCGACGACATACCGACGGTGTCGAACTACTCCGTCCGGCCGTTCGTCGCACGGGTCCCGGATCGCGAGTACGTCCCCGACGAGCGGGAGGTCGCCGAAATCGCCGTGCTGCCGATCTCGGGGCTCACGAACCCCGACAACTACGAGTCCGAGCGTCGAGAACACCCCTATTACGGCGACATCCGGATCCACTACTTCCGGGTCGACGGCTACACCATCTGGGGGGCGACCGGCCGGATGCTGGTGCAGTTTCTCGAACTCGCGACCGACTGGGAGATGCCGCCGGAGGCCGACCGGATCGTCGACCCCGACGCCGAGTATCCGGTCTGAGGCGGACCCCCGAAATCAAAGCAGATAAATCGACGCGAGGACGCCGAGGACGATGAAAAGCACCGTCAGTCCGATCGGGTTGGCGACGTAACGGAGCGGCGTGTCGTACAGAAGGCGTTCCCCCCTAGTCACGGGCGGTCGGGTCGCCCGGACCGGACGTGACGCCAAAAGCACCGGACGAACCGGTGCCGACGGGGCTCTCGCACGGAGTTCAGCCGCATCGAACGGCCCGGCGACCTCGAAGGCGTCGGGGTCGTAGCCGGCCTCGAGCAGCGCGCCGGCACACGGTTTACACAGGGCGTGCGGTCTGTTGGCGGCGGTGTAGGCGGCGAGTTCGGAGGCGTCGTCGGCGACCGACTGACACCGCTCGCAGACGTGTTGGCGCTCGGAACGCATCGTCGCAACCGCCTGCGGCGCATCCGGCCGCGGGAACATCGGCGCGTCGGCACCGAGGTCGCCGTAGGCGGGGTCGTCGCCGTGCAGCGTCGCGTGACAGGGCCGACACAGCGTCACGAGCACGTCGAGGTCGTCGAACGACGGCGACCCGAGAGCGGCGGCGTTGTGGACCTCGAGTTCCGCTCCCGGATCCCGCCCGTCCGGAGCGTACCCGCAGCGTTGGCACGTGTGCTCGTCGCGTCCCAAGGCCGCATCGCGGAGCGCGTCCCACCGGGGGCCGCTCCCGTCGCGTGTCCGGCGGTTCTCCGCCCGCGGTTCGAGGTCCGGGCTCATGGGCTCGGTGGCTCCCCGTCGTAGGCGTCCATGTCCCCGTAGAAGTTCAACATCGCGAACTTCAGTTTCTCCGGGGCGATGTCGATGTGTTCGCTGCGCTCCTCGGCCGGGAAGCTCGGGTAGACGCTGTACTCGTCGAGGTCGGCGCGTTTCGATCGGGTGTATCGCTCGTCGACGAGCACGCGGACGCCGAAGTCACTCGGGGACCGAACGATCCGCCCGAGCGCCTGTCTGGTCTTTCGGACCGTGGGGATCTCGACGGCGTAGCGCCAGCCCGCGTCCTCGGAGCCGTCGCCGAACGCCCCCTCGTAGGCCCGCTGGACGGCCTCCATCCGGTCGTCGAGATGCGGGTACGGGACGCCGACGACGACCACGCTTCTCGCGTCGTCGTCGTCGAAGCTGACGCCCTCCGCCAGCGTCCCCCAAAGCGAGGTGAACAACACGGCGTCTTCGGCGTCGACGAACTCGCGTCTGAGTTCCTCCGCGCGCGTCCCCGGCTCGTCGAGAAACGGCGTCGCCTCGCCCGAATATCGGTGGTAGTACCGCTCGGCTTCGGCGTAACTCGGGAAGAACGCGAGCGTGTTCCCGGGCGTGAACCGGACCGTATCCGCGATCACGTCGCCGACCGATCGTTGGACCTCGGGGTCGTCGCGCTTGCTCGCAAAGAGCGCCGGCGTCTCGACGGCGTAGGTCCGCCGCCGATCCTCGGGGAACTGCTCGCCGTAGGCCATCGACAGGGGGTCATCAAGGCCCAAGACGTCCTCCGTCACGTCGAAGGGCCGGAGCGTCGCGCTCATCAGGATCGTCGCGTGCAGCTCCTCGAACAGCGGTTCGGTGACCTGTCTCGGCAAGCAAGTGTACAGCTCCGCGCGGCCGACGACGCCCGTTTCGGTCCGTCGGACACCGACGACGGGGTACTGGCCGGGGTCGACGCCCGACTCCATCCACCGCTCGATGAACCCCGCCGCAGTCAGCGTCGGACACTCCTTCCGGGTCGTCGATTCGCCGTTTTTGTACTCGCGTTCGTACCGCCGATCGAGTTCCTCCCCGAGCGCGAGCGCTTCCTCGAGGTCGGCGCCGAACCCCTGGCCGGTGTAGTTCCGCAGGAAGGTGACCGAGAGGTCGTCGCGGCCCGTCTCGCTGTCGATCGCCACGTCGCTCCACGCCTCGTCGACCGCCTCGCGGTCGCCGAACCCGAAGGAGTCCTCGTAGGTGCCGACCAACGCCTCCCGAAACGCCCCGATAACGTTCGCGGCGGAGCCCGCACGGGCGTCGTCGACCCCCTCGAGTTCGTCGAGCGCGCCGTCGAGGGTCCGTTCCGCGAGCGTCCGGGTCGCGTGGTCGCGCGCGGCGTCGGCGACGTTGTGGGCCTCGTCGAAGACGACGACGATGTCCTCGGGGTCGCGGCCGAGCCACCGGAAGAACTGCTCGCGGATCATCGGATCCAACAGGTGGTGGTAGTTGCAGATGACGAGGTCGACACCCTCCATGCCGTCCTTCAGCAGTTCGTAGCCACAGAGGTCGCGACCGTCGGCGTACTCGTAGATCTCGTCGGGGGTGCGGACGTCGTCGTAGAGCCACCCGTAGAACTCGTCGGTGTCGGCGGTGAGGTTGTTGTAGTAGCGCTCACAGATGTTTCCCTCCTCGCGGATCGCCTCGACGCCGGTTTCGAGCTCGTCGAGTTCGTCCACGACGGTACCCCGAGCCTCGGCGGCGCGGCCGTCCCCGTCCTTGCTCGCTTCGAGGAGTTCCCCTTCGCGGTCCTCAAGTTCGGCGATGTCCTGCTCCTTGTCGACCAGATCCCGGGTCGTGTCCCGAAGCGCCTGACACTCCTCGTAGCCGACGTCGATGTGACACATCGAGGCCTTCCCGCGGAAGACGACGGCCCGGATCGGCTCCGCCTCGGCGATCGCCCGCGCCTCCTCGATGAACTGCCGGGTCTGCTGGTGGACGTTCGTGGTGATGACGACCGTCTTGCCGGCCGCCTGCCCGTACTCGAGCGCCGGAACGAGGGAAGCGAGCGTTTTCCCCGTTCCGCAGGCTCCCTCGAACAGCACGTCCCGCTCCTCGACGAGCGCCTCCCGAATTTGCCCCATCGCGTCGATTTGGTGCTCGTAGGGCTCCTCGTAGGGGAAGTACCGCCGGTGGTCGTCCGACTTCGACACGGGTGTCAGTTGGTCGTTTTCGGTTAAAAGGGTTCGCCGGGTGTGGCGGAAGTGGAACGGTTCCGATCCCCGACGCCGTCGAGCGCCTCAGGTCGTCCGTCTCACCGGAACTGCATCCCGCCGTTGACGTTGACGACCTCCCCCTGTACGTAGTCGTTTTCGAGCAGGTACTCGACGGTGTGGGCCACGTCGTCGGGCTCGCAGGCGTACTGCGGGAGATGCGTGTCCACGTTCTCGTGGCCCCGGAAACCGATCGACTCCAGATACGCCAGAATGTCGTCGTTCATGTCGGTTTCGACGGGGCCGGGAGCGACGGCGTTGACCTGGAGTCCCTCCTCGCCGAACTCGCGTGCGAGCGCCCGGGTCAGGCCGTGCAGCCCCGCCTTGCTGGTCGCATAGCTGGCGTCGACGGTCCCGCCGGTGCCCCCGATCGAGGAGACGAAGACGACGTCGCCGCCCGAAAGGAGATGCGACGCCGCGGCGCGGGTGACGTAGAACGCCCCGGTGAGGTTGGTCCGCAGGACTCGATCCCACCGTTCGTCGCTTGTCCTCTCAGTCCGGGCGGGATCGGCGATCCCCGCGTTGTTGACGACGGCGTCGAGCCCGCCGAGGGCCTCAGCCGCCTCGTCGACGAGGGCGTCAACGGCGGTCGAATCAGTGACATCGCCGCCGACCGCAACTGCCGTCGCACCCTTCCGTTCGGCCGCCGAGACGGTCTCCGCGGCGGCGGCCTGGGAGTCGTTGTACCCGACGGCGATGTCGTGGCTCCCGGCGAGTCGAAGCGCGGTCGCCCGTCCGATCCCGCTGCCCGCTCCGGTCACGAGGACGTTCATGCGATTACTTAGTTGTAAGACTAAGTAATACCACCGGTATCGAGCGGCGGATACGGGCAGGTCACGGCGGCTCCGGCGGACCGCACGGAGGCCGATACATTCGCGGGACGCGGGCACACACCGGTTTGGACGGGTAAAAGCCGTTACCGGTCGTTCAGCCGTCGGCGCCGGCGGCCGTTAACAGCAGCCCGCCCCCGGGTAGTGGCGGTGACCGCAGGCCGGACACCCCGCAAGGAATTCGTCCGCCGCTCGATCGAACGTTTCGCCGCAGGACTGACAGCGCAGTGTCATCGACGGGAGTTGGGACCCCGCCAATATGAACGTCCGGTCCGAACGCATCGAACGTCTACGTCCCCGTCGCTATCGAACCCACCGGAACCGGCGCTTCCGCGCTGTCGGCCCGGCGCCCTCGAACGCCGATGCCAGGAACGGGTTTTTCGGCTCCGAAGCGATGACGGCGGACGATACCGGCGGTGGGACTCAAATTAATTGCGCGGGATGGTTGTATTGCGCATCGGGGCATCACAGCTGTGACACGTACCGGGCTTGCTCGCGGCGGTCACGCGTGTTCCACGGGAGATACACTCGTAGGTGTCCTGGGGTTCGGTCCCGACCGACCCGGCGAACGTTCCGACCACCGAATCGAAATCCGTGGCGAGCGCCCGCTGGATATCCGTCGCACTCACGACGCCGACAACCCCGGTACCGTCTTCGACCATGACACGTTTGATCCCGTATTCGTGCATCCGATCGATCGCTGTCTGAACGTCGGCATCCAGCGGAACGGTGACGGTCGGTTCGGTCATCAGTTCCGAGACGGCCTCCCGGGGACGCCCTTGTTTGATCCCCGCGAGGAGGTCGGTCTTCGTCACGACGCCGTCGGCGTCGGCGACGACCACTGACCCGACCCCCTCCTCGAGGAGGACCGGCGCCGCTTCGCGTGCGGGCGCGTCCGTAATGAACCGACCGGGCCTGTTCGGTCATCACGTCTTCGATCGGCTATTCGCGACGGTTCATGCGCACCGTTCGCAATGTTACACGAGAGCACTGTTGGAGGCCGTTTGAAACCCTCGTCCGGTGACAGTGACCACCGCTCGCCCGACGGTAACGTTCCGGCCTGAGCGATAAAACCGTCTGCCATCAACTAAGATTGATCGGTATGTTTACTTCGGTAGTATCCGATCAGGTATTACAGTATGTTGTATACTCCGCATCGAACTCTCGTGGCGGTGGTTGCTGGAACTGTGAACCCGTATCTTCCGACGTATAGGGGTTTTCCAACACGGTCAACATCCCCTCGAATTTAGTTAGGTCCCCGGTTTCGAGGTACTCATCCAGTGCCTCTTCGACCAGATGGTTGCGGGGGATACACCGCGGGTTGGCGTCCTGCATCAACTCCTTATCTCGGCCAACGGTGGCTACTTTGTTCCGAAGCTGTTCGAATTCTGCAGTTGCGAACACTGGGTCGTCGGACCTCCCAGGCGTCTCCAGTTCGAGGAACGCATTGGTGTAGTCCGCGTTCGATTCGCGAAGCCACTGCAAAAATTCATCGACGAGTGCTTCGTTGCCATCCGAGTTGATCCCCAGTTTCTTCTGCATCATCGTGTAGTATTGCGCAGCAAATCGATCCGCAAATCCCTCCAGTCTGGCTTCGAGTTCGTGATACGTGAGCGCTGTCCGTACACACAGCGGTTGGAGTGCCTCTGCGAACCGTTCGAGATTCCACCGCAAGATGCGTCGCTGGTTCCCGAACGCATATCGCCCGCGCTTGTCAATCGAACTGAAAACCGCTTCCTCGTCGTAGTAATTCATGAACGCACAGGGGCCGTAATCGAATGTTTCGCCATCGATACTCATATTATCCGTGTTCATGACGCCGTGGATGAATCCGACACGGAGCCAGTCGACGACCATCTCGATCGACGATTGCATGACTGCATCGAAAAACTCCAGATATTTCCGATCCGTCCCGTTCAACTGCGGGTAGTGTCTGTCGATCACATAATCAGTAAACCGCTGTAGTTCGTCGGCTGCTCGGCCGGCAACATACTGGAAAGTCCCGTATCGGATGTGGCTGTTCATCACGCGGACGAGGATGGCTCCCGGTTCTGTCCGCCGTCGTTCGACTGCGTGGTCGGTTTCGACGACTGCCAGGCTTCTCGATGTTTTGATGTGTAGGTGCTGCATCGCATACGAATACAGATACTCTCTGAGCATCGAGCTAACAGTTGCGTTGCCATCCCCTCGTCCGGAGTATGGCGTTCGGCCGGCCCCTTTCAGTTGAATATCGTATCGAGTACCATCGTGTACATGTTCGCCGAGTATCATCGCTCTCCCATCGCCCAGAACGGTAAAACTCCCGTACTGGTGGCCCGCATATGCTTGGGCGATCGGTTCTTCCAGGAGCTCTTGGCCTGCTAGGATTTTAGCATTGAGCTTCGCCGTGTCCAATCCAAGGGCAGCACATAGCCCGTCGTTGAGAGCTAAAATTTCGGGATTGGCGACGTTTTTCGGGGTTACCCTCGAATAAAGCTTCGAGTCCAGGTCCGTGTAACTGGTGTCAAATGAAAAGGCCACTTGATATCGTACGGTGTTATTTTGTCTGGTTTAATAATCTTGTTCCCAGAGGTGTTAATAAATGATCGATTGGAGGGAACCGTGATAAGGCGCCCCGTCAGTACCGATTCCGGAGTTCCGCCCTGAGGTCCTCGAGGTCTACGTCCTTCATCGACAGCAACACGAGCATGTGATAGACGATGTCGGCGGCCTCGTGGGCCATCTCCCCTTCGTCGTCGTCCTTGGCGGCGAGGATCAGTTCCGTCGTCTCCTCGCCGAGCTTTTCGAGCACGGCGTTTTCGCCCTTCTCGTGGGTCAAAAGCGAAGCGGTGTAGGACCCCTCGGGGAGGTTTTCCTTCCGGGATTCGATCACCGAAAAGAGGTCGTCGAGGATCTCCGCCGTGTCGGGGTCGTGTGGGGCGTCCGAATCGGCGTCGGTCGAACTGTCCGCGTCGCCACCGTCGCTCACGCGCCGATCATCTCCCGGATGTCCTCGAGGCCGGAGTACTCCTCGATCGGTTCGCGACCGGCGTCGAACACCTCGCGGTCGATCTCGATCCCGGCGTTCGTCCGGGCCGCGAGGGCGAGGGAATCGCTCGGCCGGGCGTCGACGACGACGGCCTCCCGGGGCGTGTCGAGGTGGAGATCCGCGATGTAGGTCCCGTCGTCGATCGCCGAGACGACGACGCTGTCGACGCGACCGCCGAGTTCCTCGATCACGTCGAGCAACAGGTCGTGAGTGAGCGGGCGGCCGATGTCGGTCGCATCGAGGCCGCGGGCAATGCTTGCGGCCTCCTCGAAGCCGACGAAGATCGGCAACACGTCCGGTTCGTCCTCGACGCCGAGCGTCACGATGGCGACGACCCCCGACGGGGATTCGGCGACGCGGACGCCCTCGATGTGTGCGTCCATACCGTCCGGAGACGACGGCGGAATAAAAACCCAGGCACTCGCCGCGACGGGTCCGCCCCCGACGCCGTCGGGGCCGTCACTCGAAGAACGCCAGCCCGTGGATCCGCGAATCCCCGGTCAGTTCGGGGTGAAAGGAGGTCCCGAGGACGTTCTCGCCTTGGACGGCGACCGGTCGCCCGTCGACGGCAGCGAGCACCTCGACTCCGGGGCCGACCGCGTCGATCGTCGGGGCGCGGATGAACACCGCCGGGAACGGCGAATCGAGACCCGTCACGTCGAGGGGGGCCTCGAAGCTGTCCTTCTGTCGCCCGAAGGCGTTGCGGTCGACGCTCACGTCGAGGATATCCAGCGTCGACACGCGGTCGTCCTTGGCGTCCGAACTGGCGACGATGAGGCCGGCACAGGTGGCGAGGATCGGCTTCCCGTCGGCGGCGAACCGCCCGATCTCCTCGTCGATACCCTCCTCCGCGAGGAGCCGCGAGATGGTCGTCGACTCGCCGCCTGGCAACAAGAGGACGTCGCAATCGGGGACGACGCCCGACGATCGGATCGTCTCGACGGTACAGGCTACTCCGTGTCTGCCGGCGGCGCGTTCGATCGCGGCGGCGTGTTCGGCGACATCGCCTTGGACCGCGATGACGCCAGCGGTGAGCATACGCGTCGTAGGCGCGACGACGAAAAAAAGGGCTCGGTCGACCCCGAATGTGGCCGGAGGAGAGCCACCGAATCGCCGCCGGTGCGCCTTTGTCCACCCGGCCGCATAGTGTGAGCATGCTCGCCGTTCTCTCGGACACTCACGGTCGCGAGGACGCCCGGCTCTCGGGACGGACCGCGGCGGCGGTCGACGCCGCCGAGGCGACCGTCCACGCGGGGGATTTCACGACGACGGACGTGTTGGATGCCTTCGAGGCACGCGGCCGGGTGCTCGGCGTCTCCGGGAACAACGACACTCCGGGCGTCCGCGAGCGCGTCCCGACGGATCGGGTCCTCGAGTGGCGCGGGCTCAGGGTCGCGGTCGTCCACGGCCACGAACACACCGACACCGCGCTCTCGCTTTTCGGCCGGCAGTCAAACGCCGACCTCGTCGTCGTCGGCCACTCACACGCCCCGGAGTTCCGCGAAGGGGTCGTCCCGATTCTAAACCCCGGAAGCCATGCCGATCCGCGCTGGAACCGGCCGGCACACGCCGAACTGGAGTGGGACGGCGACGCCGGTCTCGCCCGCGGCCGACTCGTCGAACCGTCGGGGGAGACGTTCGATCGGTTCGTCGTCGAGCCGCGACTGTAAGGTCGAGTTGAGGGGAAAGGGGGCGCGCCGAACGCCGGGTTGAGGGGCGATGGAGGGCCGAAGCGTTCAGCGCACCCGGAGCCTCGTCGGGGGACATAAAGAGGCCACCGGAGAGTAAAATAAGCGTTTGAGTCACGTGCGCGTCCGCTCCGGGCCGGCGTATCGAGTCAGGGACGCGCCCGGAGGTACGCCGTCCCGACGACGACAGTCAGCACGATCGCGCCGCCGAGGAAAAAGGCGAGACCGGGTGCCATTCCCCCGGCAAACAGCGCCTCGACGGTCGAGAGCGCCCCGTCGGCTGCGTCGGCCGCAGGTGTCGGGTCCGAGACCGGCGAATCGGCCGCCTCTTCCGGTGTCGGCGTCGCCTCCGGTTCGTCGAACGCATCGAGGCCCTCGTCCTCCTCGGGCGTCGGCGTTGGCGTGGCCTCCGGCGTCGGGTCGGCGTCAGCCGGGGCGTCGTCGACGGGAGCGTCATCGACGAGTTCATCGCCGAACAGCGTCTGGATCACGGCCCCGCCGACGGCGAGCGCGAGAAAGCCCGCAAAGAGTCGCGAAACGGCCGCCCGGAGACCCGACGCGCGCGCCTCATCGCCGGCGAAGATGACGAGCGGGGTGTCGGCGGGGCCGTACACCGACATCTCCCGGCCCTTCTCGGAGTAGGCCGTCCCGATGACCTCGATCGCGCCGGCGTCCTCGAGATTTCCGAGGTGATATTGGGCGTTCTGCAGCGAGGTGTCGACGCGGTCTGCGAGTTCACCCGGCGGCGCGGGGTCGTCGTGCAGTTCGGCGAGGATCCGGCGGGCCGTCCCCGAGGAGAGGGCGGCCATCAGGTCGTCGGCCTCCTCGCTGTCGAGGCCGACCACCCGCGGTTCGCCGTCCGGGGAGATGTCCGGGGTGGAGGGCAGCAGGCTCATCGGCCGGGCGTACTGCGCGCGGACGCATGAGTTTTTATCACGTCCTGTGCGAGGGGCGGTCGCGCGGTCCCCGAAACGATTTTGTCCCGGGGGCGTTACCCCCGCGTATGACAGTGTCCGCCGCATCGGCCGCTATCGGGTCCACACTGGCGCTTTTTTTCGGCGTCGACCCCGTCCTGGTCGGCATCATCGCGGTGCTTTTGCTCCTCGTCTTCGGGCTGTTTCTGTTCGTCCGGAAGACGCTTTTGAGCTTCTCGAAGGGGATGCGCGACGGAAAACGCCGGTGAGCCGGCCGCGATCAGACCGCCCCGATCCGGTCGATCGCCGTCTCGATGTCCCCCCGGTCGACGTCGAGGTGGGTACAGAACCGGACCCGGCGGTCGCCGAAGGGGACGCCGAGGACGCCGCGGTCCTCGCAGGCGTCGAGGAAGGCGTCGACCGGGTCATCGGGGTCGACCAACACGATGTTCGTCTCCGGGGCCGTGACCGAAAGGCCCTCCAGTTCCGCCAACCCAGCGGCGAGTAGGCCGGCGTTCTCGTGGTCGACAGCCAGCCGGGCTCGGTTCTCCAGGGCGAGCAGGGCGGGCGCGGCGATGATCCCCGCCTGACGCATGCCGCCCCCGAACAGTTTGCGAACCCGGCGGTCCGCCGAAACGAACGACTCGGTGCCGGCGAGCACCGAACCGACGGGCGCACCCAGCCCCTTCGAGAGAGAGCAAAGCACCGACTCCGCGCCCCGGACGAGCCGCGCGGGATCGGTCTCGAGTGCCGTCGCGGCGTTGAACAGGCGCGCGCCGTCGACGTGGACGGGGACGCCCCGATCGCCCGCCGCCGCACAGGCGGCGTCGATCCGCTCGGCTGCGATGGCCGTCCCGCCCTTGCTATTGTGAGTGTTTTCCAGACAGACCAGCCCGGTCCCGGGCCGGTGGCTGTCGGCCTCGACGAACGCCTCGGCGATCGCCGCGGGTGTGACGACGCCGCGCGGGCCGCCGTCGACCGTCCGGACCTGCAGCCCCGAGTGCTGTGCGAGGCCGCCCAGTTCCCACTTATAAATGTGGCTCTCGCGCTCGACGAGGACCTCGTCGCCGCGATCCGTGTGGACGCGGGCGGCGATCTGGTTGCCCATCGTTCCGGAGGGGACGAACACCGCCGCGTCCTTTCCTAACAGGGTAGCGACTCTCTCCTCCAGTTCGTTCACCGTCGGATCCTCGCCGTACACGTCGTCGCCGACCGCGGCGTCGGCCGCCGCCGCCCGCATCTCCGGGGACGGTTTCGTCACCGTGTCGCTGCGCAGATCGATCATACATAAATGGGAGGCCGATCGATTGATAAGGGTTGTCGTGGGGCGGCGAGCGGACGATGAGGTATAACCGCAGGCGAACGGACCGGAACGGTCACTCCCGGATGTCGATCGCCGGCCGCGAGGGCTCGGCCTTTTTGGCCACGTCGTCGGGCGCGTCCTCGGCGGCGAGGACACGAACCTCGGCGTCGAATTCCCGTTCGATCAACCAGGCGGCCGATTCGAGCGCCTCGAGTTCGGTGTCGGGCGCGAGCGTTCGCTGGAGCGCCTCGCGGTCGTTCTGGAGCTGCTGGCCGTAGGACGCCGCGTCGTCGCCGTGGCGTTTGATCGTCTCGTGTTGCATGAGTTCGCCGATGACGTTCGGCGCGTCGCTGTCGATGGCGACGTTCAGCGCCTCGTGTTTCCACTCGGGGGTGACGGCGATGTCGATCCGTTCGGGGTCGTCGATCCCCGCGACATTGACGATCTGGCGGACGTCCTCGCGGGTGTTCTCGACGAGCCGTCGCCGCTTCTCGACGGTCTCGCGGTCGGCGTCCGAGTCGGGCCACTCGGCGTCGACGACGAACCCCTCGGTGTCGAGTGTCGCCCACAACTCCTCACAGAGATGCGGCGCGACGGGGGCGAGCAGCCTGACCGACACCGATAGCGCGCGCTCGAACGTCGCCGCGTGGACCGCCGTGTACTCGCGGTACTGTCTGAGCACCCCGACGAGCGACTGGGCCCCGCGGACGGCGGTGTTGAACACCAACTCGTCGTACTCCTCCGTGGCGACGACGACCGCGGCCTCCGTCTCGCTGTCGACGTAGCCGGCGATCGGTCCCGCTTCCCCCGTCGTCTCGATCTCGCCGGCGGCGTAGGATTCGACGAGTTCCTTCAACCGCGTGAGGAAGCTGTAGGCCGACTGGACGCCCTGTTCGGACCAATCGAAGTCCCGCTCCGGCTGGGCGGCCTGCATCATGAACAGCCGCGCGGTGTCGGCGCCGTACTCGGAGACGATCGCCTGGGGGGAGACGACGTTGCCCTTCGATTTCGACATCTTCTCGCCCTCCAGTTGGACCATTCCCTGTGCGAGCAGGTTGGTAAACGGCTCGCGGTGGTCGAGCCCCTCGTGGTCGGCGAGGGTCTTCGTGACGAACCGCGAGTACAACAGATGCATCACGGCGTGTTCGATGCCGCCGACGTACTGGTCGACCGGCATCCAGTCGTTGGCCCGGTCGAGATCGAACGGCGCGTCGGCGAGTTCGGGGGAGACGTACCGCAGGAAGTACCACGAGGAGTCGACGAACGTGTCCATCGTATCCGTCTCCCGGACGGCGTCGCCGCCGCAGTCGGGACACGTCGTCCGTTTCCACTCCTCGGCGGCGTCGAGGGGGTTGCCGGTCGTGTTGATGAAATCGGGGAGCTCGACGGGCAGTTGTTCCTCGGGGACGGGGACCGAACCGCACGCCGGACAGTTGACGATCGGGATCGGCGTCCCCCAGTAGCGCTGTCTGGAGATCCCCCAATCTCGGAGCCGGTACTGGGTGTGGTGTTCGGCACCCTCGATGTCCTCGGTGAGCCGCTCGCGGGCCTCGGCGCTTTCGAGACCGGTGTAGGATTCGGAGTTCACCAGGACGCCGTCCCCGGTGTAGGCCCCCTCGCTCACGTCGGGTGCCTCGGGATCGGTTCCGTCCTCGGGGACAGGGGCGACCACCGGGGTGATATCGACGCCCATCTTTTCGGCGAAAACGTAGTCGCGGTCGTCGTGGGCGGGGACGCCCATCAGCGCACCCGTTCCCACATCGGAGAGGACGAAGTCGGCGACGAAGACGGGCAGCTCCTCGCCCGTGATCGGGTTCGTCGCCGTGAGCGCCGTCGCGACGCCGTTCGGCTCGTCGCCGTCGGGGTCGGCCTCGTGACGGACGAACTCCCGAACCGAATCGTCGGCTTTGATCAGTTCCTCGGCGATCGGGTGGTCCGGAGCCAACGCGAAAAACGTCGCCCCGAAGAGGGTGTCGACGCGGGTGCTGAAGGCTTCGACTCCGCCGTACTCGGCGTCGGGCCCCGAGAGATCGAACTCCAGGCGCGTCCCTCCCTGACGGCCGATCCAGTTGCGCTGCATCTGCCGGACGGAGTCGGGCCACCCCTCCAGTTCGTCGATGTAATCGACCAGTTGGTCGGCGTACTCCGTGATCGAGAGGAACCACTGTTCGAGTTCCCGCTGTTCGACGGGGTGAGCACAGCGCCAACAGAGTTCGTCATCGCCCTCGACCTGCTCGTCGGCGAGGACGGTCTCACAGTCGGGACACCAGTTGACGTCGGCGGCGCGGCGCTCGGCGAGGCCCTCCTCGAGGAACCGCGTGAACAGCCACTGGTTCCACTTGTAGTAGCGGGGCGTACACGTCGCGATTTCGCGGTCCCAGTCGTAGCCGAAGCCCATCGACTCCATCTGGGTTTTCATCGTATCGATACAGTCGAACGTCCAATCGCGGGGGTTCGTATCGCGCTCCTTGGCGGCGTTTTCGGCCGGGAGTCCGAAGGCGTCCCACCCCATCGGGTGGAGCACGTCGTCGCCACACATCCGGCGGTAGCGGGCGTACGCGTCCGTAATCGTGTAGTTCCGGACGTGACCCATGTGGAGCTGTCCGGACGGGTAAGGGTACATTCCGAGGACGTACGTCGGGTCCTCGACGTCGTCGGGGGTCCGGTACGCGGAGGCGTCGTCCCACGCCTCCTGCCAGCGTCGTTCGACCGCGGCGTGGTCGTATCCGTCGTCGTACATGGAGAGGAAGTTGTCACGACGTACCGTCGGTTCGGCCCTTAAACTTTCCATCCGACGGTGTCGTACCCATGGGCCGGGAACGAAATAAAAGATCATACGTTTGCGGGTCGTACGACCGGTATGGTTGGATCTACCACACCCGGTCGACTGAGAGGGGCGATCCGCTCGATACGGCACCCGGAGGCCGAGAACGACCAACTGGCCAACCCGAAAGTCGCGGCGGCGGCGCTCCTGCTCGTCGTGTTGATCCCGCTGGTCCCGTTTTTCGTGATCGCCTGGATGATCTCACGGACCCTCAAGGGCGTCCGACGGCGCGTCTCCTGGGAATGACTATAACGCCCGATCGATCGCCTCGGCGGTCGCCCTCCCGACACCGTCGACTGCCTCCAGTTCCTCGAGGGAGGCCGCCCGAACCCCGTCGACGCTGCCGAACCGCCCGAGCAGCCGTTTTCTGAGTTCCGGCCCGACGCCCGACACCGCATCGAGCGGCGTCGAAACCGTATCGCGGACGGTCTGGTGGTACTGGACGGCAAAGCGGTGGGCCTCGTCGCGGACGCGCTGCAGCAGGTGCAGGGCCGGGTCGTCCTCGGGCCACTCGTGGCTCCCCTCGGCGGTGATCACGCGCTCGTCGGCTTTCGCCAGGGCGACGACCGGACGTTCCCAGCCGGCCGCATCGAGCGCCTCGAGGGCCGCGTTTCGCTGGCCCGCCCCGCCGTCGATCAGGAGCAGATCCGGATCGGGCCGGTCGTCGCGGCCCTCGATCGCCCGCTCTGCGCGCCACCGGAGCAACGCGGTCATGTTCGCGTAGTCGTCGTTCGTCTCGTCGAGTTTCTTCCGGCGGTAGCCGTCGGTCTCCGGCGAGCCGTCGGCGAAGACGACGTTGCTCCCGACGACCGATCGCCCCCCCGTGTGGCTCACGTCGAACCCCTCGATCCGGTCGGCCCGGGCGATCCCGAGCCGTCGGGCCAACGCCGTGGGGCCGTCCGCGTCGCCGCCGCGTCTGCGCGCGTTTTTGATCGCCAACTCGACGAGCGTCGCCTCCCGACCCGCGCCGGGGACCCTGACCGCGACACCCTCGGCGTCGAGCCAGCGATCGAGGTCGGGGTCGTCGTACCGTTCCGGTAACAGGAGGGCGTCCGGCAGCGATCGGTCGGCGTAAAACTGCGGAACGAACGCCGCGAGGACGGCCGCGACGCCCGCCCCCGACTCGGGCGCGTCGAGGCGGTGTCTCTCCCTGTCGATCAGTTTGCCGTCCTCGCTGTGGAGGCGGGCGACCCTCGCCGCCTCGCCCTCGATCGCGACGCCGAGCACGTCGAGGAGGTCCTCGCTCCGGCCGACGACGGCCTCGCCGCCGCCCCCGTGGAACGCCTCCACGGCGTCGAGTTCGTCCCGCAGCGCCGCCGCGCGTTCGAAGGACCGCGCCTCGGCGGCCTCGCCCATCCGCCGTTCGAGGGGTTCGGCGAGGACCCCCGTTTCGCCCTCGAGAAACCGGATCGCCGATTCGACGTCGGCGGCGTAGGCCCCGGTCGTGATCTCGCCAGTACAGGGCGCGCTGCACAGCCCCATCTCGTAGTCGAGACAGGGGCGCTCTCGGCCCTCGTATTTGTGGTCCGAACAGCCGCGGAGCCCGTAGACCCGCCGGATCGATTTGCACACCGTCTCGACGCGACCCTTGTCGGTAAAGGGGCCGAAGACCGTCGCGCCCTCGGCGGGGTCGCGGGTGACCTCGAGCCGGGGAGCGTCGTGGTCCGTCACCGCGACGAGGGGGTAGGACTTGTCGTCCTTCAGTCGGACGTTGTACCGCGGCTGGTGGCGTTTTATGAGGTTGGCTTCGAGGAGAAGCGCCTGCGTCTCGGTGTCGGTGACGGCGAAGTCGATCCGCGAGGCGGCAGCGACCATTCGACGGATCCGCTCGCCGCGAGGGTCGGCGTAGGAGCGGACCCGATCGCGGATGTCGACCGCCTTTCCGACGTACAACACCCGATCGTCGGCCTCGAAGTAGTACACTCCCGGCTCCGTCGGGAGTTCGGAGGCCCGCGCTCTGAGCGTTGCCGCGTCCATACCGGACGGTGGGGCCGAAATCGTATCAGCGTGACGTGTCGACCGCCGGCCGAATATTGAGGTGTCGGGAGGGCAAAGCGGGTGCATGGAGAAGACACCACGGGGAACGTCCGTCGGCGTCGACGACCCCTACGCCGCCGTCGAGCGGTGTGACTTTCTCACCGACGACGGCCGGTGTCGATACGCCGCGGAGTACGGCCGCAACGACTCCGCGTTCGCGCGGGAGCGCCACGCCGACGACCTCCGGTGTCCGGCCGCCGACCCCGACGGCGAGTGGGAGTGGGCGGACTGCCCGAAGTTCCGCGCCAGCGACCCCGGCCACGAGTGTCGACGGTGTGGGCTCGAGGAACGCCGGGTGGCGCTTGCGGACGCCCGCCCGCTCCTCGAGGAACACCACCTCGAGTATCCCGACGACGACAGCAAGGAGCTTCCACACGAGATCACGGTGTCGCTGTGTCGGTGGTGTCACGCGAAAGTCCACGGCTCGTGGGCGCGGATCGACGACGACGCCTCGCCCGACCCCGAAGCCGTCGCGGCCGCCGAGGGCCGGCGTTCGACGGAGCGAGCGGAGCTTTCCTTCGACTCCGCCGCCGAGCGTTACGATCGCGAGTGATCGGCCCCCGACTGAATCGGGTAAGACGCCATGCGACCAACTATTCTCCCCTGACGTTTTCAAAAACCGTAAGAATATTACTATTACACTACAATCGCCCACACATGGTGGATGAAGCTGAACCCGCTGTCGGAACCGGCAGTGAAAAACGCGTCCAGGAAGCGTACGACTACTGCGAGGGGCGTTCGGCGTTCATCATCGCCGACATCGCGACTGACGGCGCCTGGATCGCCGTCCCCGAAGGACAGGAGACCCCGGTCGAAGCCTGCCGGTAGCTACCGAACCTCGAAGGCGTCCGGCGGTTGCCCCGCCTCCTCTATGACCTCCTCGGCGACGAGGATCGGACACTCGACTCTGAGCGCCAGCGCGATCGCGTCGCTCGGACGGGCGTCGAACGTGAGCTCACGCCGCTGGCCCGCCGAGTACCGTTCGGCGTCGATCTTCGAGAGGAACGTGCTCTCGGAGAGTTCGTCGATACGAACCCGGTCGACCGCCCCGCCGAACTCGGTGAGCATCTCGACGAACAGATCGTGTGTCAGCGGCCGTTCGAACGGGCGCCCCTCCATGGCGTGGGAGATGGATTTGGCCTGATCGGTACTGATAAAGATCGGAAGCGCCTGCCCCCCCGCCCGCAGAACGACGACCGGAGCCCCCTCGGATCCCTCGTCGTCGAGGCTGATTCCGAGGCCGTCGACGGTTGCCTCGTGTGCCATTGTGTATCGTTCTACCGAGCGCCACCAAAGCTTTTCGCCTCTACCGGCGACGGTCGGGTATGAACGCGGGTTACGTCGTCGCCGCGAAGCCGTCCGCCCGACGCGTGAGCGGCGCGGTCGGGGAGTGGATCGCGAACTCGGGGCGACACAGGCGATTCGCCTCGAAGGCGGCCGCCAGGGAGTGGGCGCGGGAGGCCGGGCCGGAGGGCCGGACGCTGTGGGTCCAAGACGCCCACCCGCTCGACGAGGACCGCGCCGACGGGTATCTGTTGGCCCGTCCGAGCAGCCTCCGGGGAAACGAAGCCGAACTGCCCGGCGAGCAGATCGGTTTGGCGGAACTTCGAACCGAATGACAAAACGGTTCGAGATCGGCGGGCTTTTCTCCGAACCGCCCGAAGCGGCGGGTATGATCGGCGGCGATTCCGACGGCGAACGCCCCGGCGCCAGGACGGCCGCCCTGATCGTCGTCCCGCTGTTTTTGCTCGGTGCTGGCAACGTGGTGTTGATACTCCAGTGGGGGCTCAATCCGGTCTGGGGGTTGCTCCTGTTTCCGCCGGTGTTTTTCATTTCGGCAATCGGGTGGATCGCCATCAGCGGCGGTCTTGCGGACGGCGACACGAGCGACTGAACCGCGCGGCTACGGAGCGAACGAACGGAAGAGCGCCGAGGGTGAGATTTGAACTCACGTGTCCTCTCGGACAGTTGCTCTCGAAGCAACCGCCTTGGCCGGGCTAGGCTACCTCGGCTCGCTCGTATCTGTGTCGGTGTCGAGTTTATGCGTTTCGATCGACGGCGGATCGGCTACCCGGTGAGTAAAAAAAACGAAAAACGTCGATCGGCGGTTAGTCGTCAGCCGGTGCGGCCGCGCCCGGGGTTTCCAGGATGTCGCCCGAGAGGACGCTCTCGTTGGACACCACGTAGCTGAGCAACAGGAACGCGAAGATGTACTTCGCGACGACATCGAGGAGGCTGTAGCCCCACGAGGTGACGCCGACCGGCAGGACGGCGATTCCCTCGACGCCGAGCGCCCAGATGATCGGGTAGCCGAGCCACATGAAGACGGTCAGGATCTTCAGCTTGTTGAAGATGTCAGCGGTGCCAGCGGCGGCGGCGGACTCCGGCCACTGGGTCAACAGGATGTAGAGCACGACCGCGAAGCACGCGCAACTGATGAAGTACCAGAACCAGCGCAGAGCGTGGTTCGACGTGGTCAGGGCGGCGGCGAGGCCGGTGACACACATCGCGATGTCGAACGTGATCGCGGTGAAGATCGACGTGAAGTCGGAGCCGGCGAGCAGTCCCAGCGCGAGCAGGATTGCCGGCGTGGACAGCGCCCACGTCAGATAGCGACCCCACACCGTGACGACGCCATCGACCTGTTCACCACCGACCATCGTCGTCGCGCCTTCCGCGGCGTGGCCGGCAGGCATCTCGAGTATACTGACGGTAAGCCCCGACGCGAGGCCGGTGTAGCTCGCGACCGAGACTGTCGGTACCAGAAGCACCGAAACGGCGATCAGTTTCGCACGCGAGTCCTGGAGATCCTTCGTCATGAAGACGAAGAGGAGCAGCGACAGCCCCGCAAGCGCGATGTTGACGTAGAGCGAACTGGCGAGGACTGCATCGTTGAGGATGAACTCGAACAGTTCGGTCTGCGTCACCTCCGCCTGTTGTAGCGTTACGAGCGATTCTGTTGCCGACGGCAATGCCTGGCTTTCTGTCATGACTACAGTAGGTAATTCGTGGACATAGGTAATGAAAAGGAAGCCTTACTAGTGTGGGTGTCCGCCGGATACACCCTTTTCGTCGCCCGATCGACAGAGTAAAGTTACACTGGTCACAACTATATAAGTTGCGGCTGTTTGACACGGATAACGTTCACCGCGTCACGGCGTCGACGACGAGGAGAACACCTGTGAGGACGAGCCCACCGGCGGAGACGCGACCCGCCGTGAGGAGCGAACCGCCGGCGGGCCGGTACAGGCGGACGTCCTGTTGGTACAGATAGAGGACGGCGTCCGGCGACAGAGCCCCGAGAACTGCGAGCGCGACCGGGGCCAACACGAAAAGGAGCCCGGTAGAGACGGTGAAGGTCATCAGGAGGTCCTCGAGTCGGATCAACCGCTTTGCCGTTTCGAAATCCAGGTCGCGGGTTTGGACGACGTGGCGCTGTCGGAGAAACGCCAGCCCGAACAGGAACGTGATGCCCGCGCCGAGGGCGGCGACAGCGACGAACGCCGGAGGCGTGCCCCCGGCGGCGGGATCGAGTTCCGCGATCAGCTCCCGTCGGACGGAAATCGCCGGCGCGAGAAGCGCCGTACTCGCGAGCACGACGGCGCTGAGACGGATCTTGCCGGTCAACGAGATCGGGAACACCCGTCTGGTGAGCGCGGCGGCGTGCTCGTAGGCGTCGCCTTCCAGAACCGCGTCGGAGATGTCGGAGGACATCCGGATATTGTTATGTTATCATTCCCCGTATTTGAGCGCTGTCCTGGGGGAGAGACCGTACCCGATCGGTGACTTTATCGAACGGTACGATCACTGATACTTGCTCCCACACCATACTAGTTAGGCATCACGGATAATTCCATCATAAACGTATATTGTATTAGTGTTATCAATGCCGGTTACCCGCCGAGTAGCGCGAAATACACACCCGGATCACAGCTACGACCACAGTCCCGTATCACAGACGAGCCCGCGGCACTGCTGCTGCGACGAGGTGTAACAGCGGATGCCATCCGGACTCAAACGCGACCTCGGCCTGCCCGCGACGATGGCGATCGCTATCGGCGCGATGGTCGGCAGCGGCGTGTTCATCCTCCCGGGAATCGCGTTCATCGAGGTAGGCGGCCCCTCGGTCGTCGCGGCGTTTCTCGTCTCGGCGATCCTCATCCTGCCGGCGGCGCTGTCGGCCTCGGAGATGGCGACGGCGATGCCCGAGGATGGCGGCTCCTACGTCTACGTCGAACGCGGGATGGGGCCACTTCTCGGGACGATCGCCGGGGTCGGAAACTGGTTCATGCTCTCGTTTAAAGGCGCGCTGGCGCTTATCGGGGGTGTTCCGTATCTGGTGTACGTCCTCCCGGCGATCGAAGCCATCGAGGTACCGCTCTTCGGCGATCCGATCATCCCGCTCGCGTTGGCGCTCGCGCTCGTGTTTATCATCCTCAATCTCGTCTCCACGTCGAGCACCGGATCGCTGCAGTTCGTTATCGTCGGGTTGATGCTCGTCGTGATGGCGTGGTTCGTCGTCGGCGGGTGGAGCGGTGTCGATCCCGCCAACACGGAAGGGGCGTTCAGTATCGGCGGCAGCGGCTTTCTCGCCGCGACCGCGCTCGTTTTCATCTCCTATGCCGGGGTGATCAAGGTCTCCGCCGTCGCCGAGGAGGTCAAAGATCCCGGCCGGGTAATCCCGCAGGCGATGATCGGCTCGCTCGTGATCACGACCGCGCTGTACGTCGCCGTGGTCTACGTCGCCATCGGGATCGTCGACGTGCAGGGCTCGATCAACGACGGGTTGCTCGACTCCTCCGGTGAGGGGGCGATCATGGCCATCGCGGCGGATCAGGTGCTCGGAACGGCCGGGGTGATCGCGGTCACATTCGCGGCGCTCATGGCGCTGGCGTCGACGGCGAACGCCGGGCTGTTGTCCGCGTCTCGGTTCCCCTTCGCGATGGCCCGCGACAGCCTCGCGCCGGACAAGTTCGCCGAGGTCAGCAGTCGGTTCAACACGCCGGCGCCCGCGGTCGCCGTCACCGGCGGGATGATGCTCGTGATGATCGCGTTCCTACCGATCGACCAGGTCGCGAAGTTCGGCAGCGCCTTCCAGATCATCGTGTTTATTCTCGTCAACCTGGCGTTGATCGGGTTCCGCGAGGGAGCAATCGACGACTACGACCCGGTTTTCACGTCGCCGCTGTACCCGTGGATGCAACTGTTCGGAATGGCCGGTGGATTCGTCGTGCTGACGCAGATCGGAACGCTCCCGTTCGTCGGCGCGGCCGCGATCACGGCCGTTTCGGTGGCGTACTACTACCTGTACGTTCGCGACCGCGTCGACCGCGAGGGTGCGGCGAGAACCGGCGTCCGTCGCGAGGTCGGCGAGCGGGCCGTCGAACGGACCCGCGAACTGTTCGATTCGGAAGGGATGTACGACGCGCTGGTGGCCGTCACCGACGATACGAGCGAGTCCGGACAGCGCGATATGCTCCGGATCGCGTCTGACCTCTCGCGGCTCCGGTCGACACACGTCTCGATGGTCCGGTTCAGAAGCCAGCCCCGCCACGTCTTCGGCGAACGAACGCCGAGGGTCAACCGAACTGAGAGCCCGGATTGGCTCTCCATCGACGGCAATCCGCCGGAGTGGCTCCCGACTGCGACGGGGGCGGCGGCTGGGACGGGCGGGGAGAGCCTCTCGGGCGGCGGCAGCGTTCCCGACACGGACGCGTCGATGGGCGAGGCGATGCGCGCGGAAACCGGTCCCAAGGTCGATTACAGCGAAGTGACCGCCGAGGACGTCGAGGAAGCGATCGTCGAGTTCGCCTCATATGAGGGGTACGACCTCCTCTTGCTCGAGCGCCGTCGTGAGGAGTTCCACCGGCGGATCCTCGGGCGCGGGAAGACCGAGTGGTTCCTGAAGAACTCGCCCTGTGGAGTGTTGCTGGTCGAGGACCGGGGCTTCGACGGGGCCGACGAGATCGCCGTCGTCGCCTCCCGCGGGGGATACGATCCGCTGAAACTGCTCATCGCCGACGCCATCGCCGAGGAGACCGGTGCCCGGATCACCCTGCTGCATGCCCTCCCCGAGGACGCCGCCGAGACGCGACGGGAGACGATCGAGGACTACCACGCGGCGCTCATCTCGATCCTGACCGTCCCGGCTCAGTCCCGCGTCATCGAGAACGACGACGAGGTCGCCGGACTCGCACGGTTCGCCGCGACGGCGGATCTGCTCGTCACCGGCACCGAATCGCCCGGCCTCAGCGGCGACCTCTTCGGACGACCGAGCGACCAGTTGGTCGACAGCGTCGACTGCACGGCCGTCATGGTCCAACCCCACAGCGAGCGCCGCGACGGATTCATCAAGCGGGCCGTGCTCGATCGGCTGTTCTGACCGTCCTACAGCCGCTCGGCGAGATTATCGAGCGTTGCTTCCAGTTCGCGACGATTGAACCGGTCGGCGACCGGGGCGAGCACCCGGTCGAGAACCGGCGGCAATCCGAGGTCGTACGACGCCGCGTAGGTCACCCGCGTCCCCTCCGGCGTCGGCTCGAACGTCCACTCGATCCGGCCCTCGATGTCGCCGGTCATCTCGAAGACGATCCGTTCGGGCGGATCGTGTTCGACGCCGCGGACCTCCCCCTCGAAACCGAGGCCGAACAGCCGGTAAGTGTAACGCGCGCGCTTGCCGCCGTTGTCGAGCGTTCCGACCGTCTCGACGGCCGAGAGCCGCGGCGAGATCCGGGCCTGGTTCTCGGGGACGTCCATGTACTCGAACACCGCTTCCTGGGGTCGATCGACGACGATCGTGGCAGTTGCGTCCATACCCGGCCGTTGGAGGGGCGGAATAATATACGTCCGTGGTCGCCCGGCGTCAGGTCGGGCTCCAGAGCCGCTGGTCGTAATCCATCACGCTCACGACGACGACGTGCGGCAGCGTGAGCACCGCGATCAACACCAGATACGTGCCGACGAGTTCCAGCGGCTCGGAGACTGTTCCGGGCACAACGAGATACAGCGCGCCGAGGAGACCGATCGAGACCGCGGTCAGGGGGGCGGCGTCCTTCGCGAACGAACCGAGCGCGCGGGCGTACCGGCCCCCCTCGAGCGCGGCCGTTGCCGCCGGGTCGACCGCCAGCAGCCGGACGATATGCCGGAGCGCGTGCCACAGACAGAAGTACAGCCCGATCGCGAAGATGGGCGGGACCGTCGAAAAGAAGGCGACGAGGAGGGCCATCTCACCGGCATCGAGGAGAAGCCCGCGGCGATCGCCGCCGCCCGTCGCCACGATACCGACGAGGAGCGACGAGACGATCAGCGCCGCGACCGTGGCGGCGACGAACAGCCGCGCAGTCGGTGTGAAAACCCCCGCAAGCGCCGCTTCGGCGGCCGGGTCGAACAGCCCGGCGAGCGTCCCGACCACGAGTTCGTACTGGCCCGGGAAAGCGACGAACGGCACGGCCATCGGAAGCGATCCGCGCGCCAGCGCCGTCAGTGCGCGCCCGCCCCGCCCCGCCGGGTGCTCGCCGCCTGATAGGGCAACGAGGGGGTACACGTCGCCCTGCCCCCAGTGGAGCCACGTCATGAGAATGAACGCGACGACGGCGACGGCGGGTGAGAGAAACCAGACGATCGCGTAGCCGCCGCCGACGACGAGATACAGCGCGCCGACCGCGGCGAGCCACCGGGCCGTCACCGCCTCGCCGCGAGTTCTTGGGATCGCGAGGTGGTCGACCGCCCCGTGTGGGAGGCCGAGTGCGACGGCGCTGACGACGAGCGGGAGCAGCTGGTACGGCTGTGGAACGGAGAGCCCGGCCGCGAAGGCGAGCGTCGTCGCCGCCACGGTGACCCACCCCGGAATGAAACCGAGCCGAAAGAGGGCGTCCGTCGCGGTGCTCGACGCGGGTCGGGCGCTCATGGCCCGCCTGTCAGGTACTCGTTCGGTCACGGTCCTCGGTTCCCCCCTCCTCGCGCTCGGTCACGGCGGCTGCCGGGGGTCGGGCCGGGAACAGCGCCCTGAAAACCGGCGAACGGAGCCCGGGGGCGCGTTGCAGTGGGACGGACGGACGCGAGCGGCCCGACGAGCAGCGTCGGCGTGAGGACGAAACCGAGGGACGTCTCCGGTGTCATGATCCCGCTGATCCGGCCGTGCCGATACACCCGTTTCGAGGCGAAGTCGGCGAGAGCGGTCGGAATCGAGGCTCGATTACCATTGTTTCTGCCCCGTGGAGTTTATGAAACCCCGTCACCCGGTTGGTTCGGTTTCAACGGCGGTTGAAGCTCCTCGAGGAGTTCCCCGATGATCTTCGATTGGGCGGCCCGAAGATGCTGGTGGAACGTCGATCGGGTGATCCCCATCGAGTCCGCGATGCCCTCGCCGGAGACCGGTCGCGGCCACTCGAAGTAGTCGCTCAGATACGCTTTTTGAACCGTCTCGAGCTGCCTGTCGGTGAGATCGGCTCGGAGCGCCGCGGCGAGTTCCTTCCGGGAGTTTCGGTCTCGCTCGCGACGGCGCTGGGAACTCAAGGAGAGTCCCTCGTACTGATCCGTGATGGTCTCGACGACCATGTTCGGGTTCGCAGTTCGCGGGATCTCGACGCGGAGTTCGACGCGATCCCCGTCGGCCGAGAGGCTCCGAATCGACCCGTTGTGATCCAGCACCGTCCGGACGATCGATCCGCCGCTGGGAACGATCTCGATGAGACAGCCGTCGTCGTACGTCGCGACCGACGTCAGCGCCGGAGGGTCGGGGAGGCGTTCGGCGGCCTCCTCGAGGGCCTCGATGGTGGTCCCCGACGCGAGGACGGACATGACGAACCGGCCGTCGTCCCGGGTGACCGCGCCCTTATACGTGAGTTCACAGTCCAACTCGGCGGCGAGTTCAGCGATCACCGGGGCAGGCAGCGTTCCGGTGAACGTCAACTCGATGTACTCGTCGGTAGCCAACAGCCGCTGGTTCTGAAGGGCGTTGATTCCCGTTCCGATCACCCGACCGAGCGCCTCAAACACCGCGGCCTCGTGGTCGTCGAGCGCTGCCGATCCGGAGACGTACACGACCAACACCCCGTAGTCGGCGTCGCGGTATCGCAGCGGGATCGCCGCGACACCCCCGTCGGAAGGGGCGTACTTGTGGTGGGACGAATCGGGGGCCAAATCGGCCACCTCGGCGACGGTCACGGTGCCGGTTTTCACCGCGTTCGCGACCGGATCCTCGGAGGTGTCGGCCGAGACGGACGGAGTGTCGGACCCGCCACAGCCCGCCCGTTCCCCGGCGACGATCCGGCCGCTGGTCGCTTGCCGCGTCCCGAACCACACGGCCTCGTAGTCGTTGGTCTCGAGGACCGCTTTACAGACGCGCTCCTCGAGTTCCGTCCGGGATGTGCTGTTGACGGTCGCGTCGGTCACCCGATGGACGATGCCGTCGAGGCGGGCGAGGAGTCGCTCGCGCGCGCGGCGGTCGGCTCGGAGCTGTTCCGCCTGCCGTCGCGAACGGAGTTCGACCTCCTTGCGCTCGGTGATGTCGGTCTGAAAGCCGAGAAAGTGCGTGAGTTCGCCGTCGTCGTTCGTAACCGGTGCGACGTTCAGTTGGTTCCAGAAGGGTTCGCCGTTCTTTCGGTAGTTGAGTATCTCGACGGAGATCGGCCTGCGGTTGTCGACGGCTTGGCGGATCCGGTCGACCGTCTCGGGGTCCGTTTCTTCCCCCTGCAGGAACCGGCAGTTTCGTCCCAGTATCTCGTAGGTGTCGTAGCCTGTAAGCCGTTCGAAGGCGTCGTTGACGTAGATCAACGGCTCGTCGGGTTCGTGCGGATCGGCGACGGTGATACCGACCGGCGCCTCGTCCATCGCCAGTTCCGAGAGTTTCAGGTTGGCCGCAGTCGGATCCGATTCGTCCACGGTCGTCGAGACGTGGTTTCTGCGGGCCTGCTCTATCGCCCGATCGACGATCCCGTCGTCCGCCGGATCCGAGCCGGCCGGGACGTACGCGGTCACGCCGGCATCGATCGCCGCTTCGGCGACCGTCTCGTCGCCGTCGGCCGTGTATAGTATGGCGGGGAGCGTCCCGTCGCGGTCGCGGATCGCGGCGAGGAGTTCGAGCCCGTCGTGGTCGGGGAGCGTGTAGTCGGTGACCACGCAGTCGACGCCGTCGAGTTCGGCGATCGCGTCGTCGAACCCCGATGCGGTCGTCGTCGCGACGAGCGGTTCGGGAAACCCCTCCAGAACGGCCGGCCGAGTCGGTGTCTCGCCCACCAGGAGAACCTCGAGTGTAAGCATTGGTTTAGGGATACGATTCCAGCGATAAAAAGGCCCCCGACATTCCCGCTCCGTTCGACACTTCGTGGCCGCGCGGCTCTCAGGCGTCGCCGCCGATGACGACCACCGGGATCGAAGAGGCCTCAAGGAGTCGCTCGGCCGTTCCCCCGAGCACGAGCCGTTTGAACCCCGATCGCCCGGTCGCGCCGACGACGATGGCGTCAGCGTCGATCCGTTCGGCCGCTTCGAGGATGTGCTCCGGCGGCGGCCCCTCGAGGACTTCTGACCGACACTCGACACCGGCGTCGGTCGCCGCCGCCTCGGCGCGTTCGACGGCGGCGGCGGCGTCCGCCCTGAGGTTCGCTTTGACCTTCTCGGGATCGATGATGGCGTTGTCGTAGGCCGTCCGAGTCTCGACGACGGAGACCACGTGCAGTTGTGCTCCGGTCGAGGCGGCGAGTTCGACCGCGTGCTCGAGGGCGGTCTCGGCGTCGGCGCTACCGTCCGTCGCCACAAGGAGCGTCCGGTACATGCGCCGGAATACGCCGGCGGCGGGCATAAAGCCGCCCCATGCACCCCGCGGCGTCCGCTTACGGCCGGCAAACGGCGACGGCGGGGGGAGGGGGCGACGCGAACGGCCGTGGATGTCGCTTCGGAACGTTCGAATAGGAGTCAGATCGAAAGAGGCCGGCCCGTCTCAGGCGATGAGCAGTTCCTCGCCGCGCTCGACGCGAACGGTACACGGCGGGGAGATCTTGTTGTACGCACGGCGGAGCGCGTCCTTTGCGACCTCCGCGTCCTCGGGGTGACACCAGATCGTAAACAGCTGTTCACCCTGCTCGATCCGGGCGGCCGTGCCGACGATCTTGCCGAACGACTGGCGCATCCCGTCGGAGACACGGTCGGCTCCCGCGCCCGTCGCCTGCTTGTTCTCCCGGATGACCTGGTGGGGGAACTTCCTGAGGATCATCTTGTAATCGCCGCCCTCGCCGAGCTCCTTGAGCATACGTCGGTTCGCCGAGAGCCGGGAGGCCTCGAGCGATCCGTGGCGGATCTGCACCGCCTCGTCGAGGATCAGGCTGATCTGTACCTCGTAGTCGTCGGGCTCGGCGTCGAAGTTGCCCATCTTGTACTGGGCGACCTTCGACCCGGGGATACCCGTGATGTACTCCCGTCGGGTGTAGGAGGGCTTGTCGATGTCCCGGTACATCGATGCCGGCTTGTCACTCATACTACGTTGTGTGAGGGTCAGTTCGCTGATAAAGGCTTCGAAGCGGACGCCGAACGGCACGCAGTATCGGGCGAAAGCGTCGTTTCGCGGCCGAGATGTCGGTGGCGATCCGAAAGTTCAAGTCTGTGACGCGGGAGGAAGTGGCATATGAGTACGGATGGCGCGGACGGGGTTGATCCGACCCGGGAGTCCAAGAGCGGAACGGGGCCGGCCGGAACCGACACGACCATTCTGCGGGCTCGCGACCTCAGCGTCTCCTACGGGAAGGTCGCGGCGCTTCGCGGACTCGATCTCGCCGTCGAACCGGGCGAGATCGTCTCGCTCATCGGCCCGAACGGGGCCGGGAAAACGACGTTCGCGAACACGGCGTCGGGATTCCTCGAGTACGACGGCAGCGTCGAGTACAACGGCGAGGAGGTCGCCGAAATCGGACAGACCGAACTCGTCGAGCGGGGGATGATCCACTGCACCGAAAAGCGGGACCTCTTCGGACACATGACCGTCGAGGACAACCTCGAGTTGGGCGCCTACCTCCGGGACGACGACGTCCTCGAGGAACGGATGGCGTTCGTCTACGAGTTGTTCCCCCGCCTCGAGGAGCGGCGAGGGCAGAACGCCCGTTCGATGTCCGGCGGCGAACAGCAGATGCTTGCCATCGGCCGCGCGCTGATGGGTGATCCAGAACTGCTCATCCTCGATGAACCGACGCTCGGGCTCGCGCCCGTCATTCTGAAGGATATCGCCGAGGCGTTCGACCCGATCCTCGAGCAGGGCGTGACGATCCTGTTGACCGAGCAGAACGTGACGTTCGCCCTCGAACACGCCGACCGGATCTACCTCCTGGAGAACGGCACCGCGGTGCGTGAGGGAACGCCCGAGGAACTCAAAGGCGACGAGTACATCCGCGACTCCTATCTCGGCGGCTGATCGGTCCCGCCTCCGGGGCGCGTCCGACCCACCGCCGCCAGTTTCGCGCCATCGCCGATCCACGCCGCGTACACCGCGACGAGCACACAGCCGACGAGCGCCGCGGCGAGACCGAGCACCCCGCCTTCGGGGCCGACCAACCCCCCATGGAGGAGGGGTGAGCCGACCCGTTCCGTCCGGAGGAAGCGGATCCCGAGGTCGATCCCGCTCACCGGAAGCCCGAACACGAACTGTGCGAAATTCCACGTGACGTGGACGCCGATCGGCAGCGCGAGTCGCCCGGTGAGGACGTACCCGAGGCCGAGCAGGAAGCCGGCGACGGCGATCGTTCCGACCCCGAGAAGCGTCATCCCCGGGTTGAGCCCGTGGACCGCGCCGAACCCGATACCGGAGAGTCCCACCGCACCGAGGATCGCGTGGCGATCGTCAAGGAGGGCAGTCAGCCCGTCGGCGACGTTCGGCAACAGATACCCCCGGAAGAGCAGTTCCTCGTAGAGCCCGACGACGCAGGTGAAAACCGAAACGAGGGCGAACGCACGCAGAACCGTGTACCCGTCGGGTGCAGCCGGCGACAGCGTCGGTTCGTACACGCCGACTGCGACGCCGACGAGATACGCCGCCGCGATGAGTCCGAACCCCAGCCCCAGGCCGACGAGGAGGTCCCGCCACCACCGTCTGTCGACCGAGAGTCCGAACTCGGCGTAGCGCCGTCGATCGAGGAATCGCGCCGCGACGACCACCGCGAGCGCGAGCGCCGTCCCGTTCAGTATGTGTGGGCCGACGACCGCGAACGGATCCACCCCCGGAGACCCGGGGGCGGGTGCGAGTCCGACGGCGACGGCGGCCGCGGAGACACCGAGGGAGACGAACATAAAAAACGCCGCGGCGACGAGCAGACGCCACGGCGTTCGGAGGCGGCCCTCGGACGTCCGAAGCGTGCAAGCGCGCATGGATTCCGTTGGAGTGGAAACCGGGGGGCGGAGGGAAGACAGTTTTGTATGCGGTATACGGTCGATCCAGGGGGCCGCAAACAACCGACGCGCGCTTGGCCCACGGCGCTCGACGGCTCCAGCTCTATGGGTCCGACACGGAAGCAGTGCGACGGCGGTGCTATCGCCGACCCGGCACTCGCCGGTCGGCTTGCGGCCGGCGGTCGGACGCTCACTCTCCGTCGAACGCCGGCTGCCGCCCCTCGGTTCGCGCTTCGAACCCCTCCCTATAGTCGTCTGTACTGTCGAGTTCGCTGCCGAGCGAGCGTTCGAGGTCGAGTCCCCGTGCGGGTCTCGAGCGCCGCATTGGGCGCCTGTTTTGCGCGTGCAACACCCCGATCGCACGTCCTTCGGAAACGCTATCCCAGCCCGAATCGATGGCAAGACGATTCCGATAAGCCCCCTAGAGCCCCAGGTCGCGTACGAACTCCACTTCGGTGTTCAAAACGACGTCGGGGATGCAGTACACCCCTACACGCTCTCGGAGAAAAGCGTTAGTGTGCCCCGCCTCGAAGAGTGGGTAGCGCGGCTCGACGTCGAAGACGAATATGGGCGACTCAAACGCGCATGAGCATCCGGATGCGAAGCACGAACGCAACCGTGAGCAGCGCAGCAAAGGTATCAGGCGCTGGGTCGAATACATCAACTCCGAATCCCCCGAGATGTGGGGCCACAGCGGAACGCAGCTCAAAGCGTGCGGACTTCGACTTCTCACCGACGGCACGTGAAAGACGTAGCAGCGGAGATTCTCGAAGTAAGCGACGAATCAGACGCCGATTCGAAGTAAACGGTCCCGTCTCGGAAGATTTGTCTCAGGAACCACACACAATGTCTCGAAATAGGAGGAGTTGCCGGGACGTGGTCGTCTCGGGCTTTAGGGTATCGTATGAGAGCCAAGGGCCGGATTTGAACCGGCGTGTAGCTGCTCTGCAGGCAACCGCGTAAGGCCAGACTCTGCCACCTTGGCGCACCTGTACGTAGCGGAGACGGCGGTTTAAGCGTAGCGGTACCGTCCAAGCGGCGGGTTAGCCAGCGGACTGATCCGGCCGCCGCGAGCGTTGCCACTCTCCGTATAAATACAAAAAACCCCGACACGGCCGATCCGTGTCGGGGTCGAATGAATGGTAGGCGGCGAACCGAGTTTCCCAGAGGCTCGCGCACTCCAGTACTGGTCGGAACGCTGGCGGGCTTATCTTCCGTGTTCGGGATGGGTACGGGAGTGTCCCCGCCGCTGTGGCCGCCTTAATGCCGACTCGTGGAATCGAACCACGGAACGGGACTACGTCCCGTATGCACCGTGCGTCGGTGGTGTACCGTAATGTACGTGCGATCCAGTTTACGCCCGGACCCGCTTCATCGGGCGGAGCAATGATTAGTGGCTTCGATCGGTTAGTGCTCGCGGGCTGAACGTCTCGTTGCCTCGACGCGTACACCCCGAGTCTATCGAACTCCTCTTCTAGGAGAGATCTCGG
>LFFM01000049.1_pt1 | contig 65408 bp, 70 predicted proteins | sample 643131 | NCBI WGS metagenome assembly LFFM01 (sample SAMN03777445, study PRJNA286221) | soda lake metagenome | biome: soda lake; feature: Kulunda steppe; material: water; isolation source: sample Tc-Br brine of Tanatar trona crystallizer | place: Russia: Kulunda steppe | collected 2011-07 | reverse complement strand
TCGATATATTCGACGTAGTCGTTCAGCATCTCGGCCTCGTCCTCGAAGGCCCGGACGTCGACGTTGAGGTCGCCATCTCCGATCGGATCGTATCCGTCGATCACCTCCGGACCGGGAACGCCCTGCGGCGATTCGTACAGCCAGACCACGTACTCGTCGCGGTAGGAGTCGTGGCTCGTGAGACAGACGATCGTCTGCTCGCCGTCCTCGGGGAAGCCGTGGCGGTCGTCGACCTCGATATCGAGGGTGTGGATCCGGCTTTCGGCCTCCAGTTCGACCGGTTCGAGTTCCGTGTGATGGATCTTGAGACTACCGTCCTCGAGGAGCCGTTCGGGCGCCCGGACGCCGCTTTTGATGTCCTTGTCGATGAGCAGCCGGTTCGGAAAGAGGATGTCGGCCTCGTAATGCTCGAAGCGATCCCGCAACTGCCCGACGTCCCGCGGCGTCTGGCCGAACACCTTCAGTAGCGACTCGCCGCGGATCGATTCGTAGACGACGAGTTCCCCCTCGTCGCGTTCGCCGATGTCTCGGCCCTCGGCGGCCAAATCTCCGTACGTTTCGAGACCGGAGAGTCGGTCGTGTTCCAGTCGCGAATCGATGACGTCGCTCGCGAGAAGCGGTTCATCGGCGTCGACGGCAAACTCCAGATCGTCGATCGGGGTGTAAAAATACGGCCGGAAGCCGTGGACGCGGATGTGAACCGGTTCGTCGTCGCCTCCGGGGTTGGGAGTCCGACCGAAGACGTGCAGGACGGGGTATTCGTCGTCGCCGTTCCCTTCGATGGTGTAATCGACCTGTGTGACGACACACTCGGTCTCGCCCGTCGCGTCGGGAAAGCGGTGTTCGGACGTCTCGACGACCGCCGCGTTGCTCGTCTCGGCGCCGGCGACTGCCGCGGCCTCCTCGATCGGTCGCGTGTCCTCGGCGTCACTCGGACTGGCGAACTCCCCGAGCGTTCCCTGCTCCATAGTTTCCGTTCCTTGGCGCTCTCGGGTAAAAACCCCGGTGTTCCTCGATCGTCCGACCGCCGTTTTCCGACCGCGTTCCGTATCGACACTCGATACTGCCCGGACCGATTTATCACTATCTTTCGTAGCCGTATCCACTGACCGACAATGCCCGATCCCGATACGACGGCCGGCGGTGACGAGACCGGACAGGGAGTCGAGACGGCGGGCGCCGAGGCGATCCGATCCGTCGAGAGCTACGAGGCCGACGACGGGGTCGTCTTCTACGATTCGGACAACCCGCTCGCGTGGTTGCAATCGGACGACGTCGTCGACCTCGACGACGCCGCGTGATTTTTCTTCCCCCGGCGCTTTTATCTGCCTGTGAATCCCCTCGAGGAGGAAGAAAACGCCTGGCCGGACGAACCTGAGGAGTTCGATCCCGACAGCCTCGGCCCCGATCCACCCGACGCGACGCCGCGTCAACGGAGCTCGATGGCGACGGGCGAGGACGTCCCCGAGGGATTGTTCCGGGCCTTCTGGACGTCCGTGCTCCTGCTCAACGTGGCGATCGCCGGTCTCTCGATCGGTGCCATGCTGATCTACTTTCTCGCGGATTATCGAACCGGCACGCTGGCGTTGCTCGTCGGCGGTGTCGCCGCCTTCGGAACGGGCAAATACTACTGGGCCGTGAAAACCGGACGGTTGACCGACGACGGGGGGTCCGGGGAAGTGAAAGGAGGGGAGGAATGAAAACAGCCACACACGACGGAAAGCGGTATCTCCTCGTCAAATCCTCGGGCGAATCGAGTCTCGTTCGCGATCCCGAGACCGGTCGCGAGCGGTATCTCCCGAACGACGAGTTGACGGTGACCGGGGAGTCGCCGCTTTCCGTCGCGGCGAGTGCGGTTCCGGAGCCGCGTCGTCGCGTTCTCATCGCCGTTCACTCCGAGGCCGTTCTCGGATTGCTCCTCGAACTCGACGCGAGGGGGCCGCTGTCGGCCCGCGAGATCCTCGGGCGATACGACCTCTGTGAGTCGGACCTCCACGGTCGGATCACCGAACTCCGTGCCGCAGGATTGATCCGGAAAGCGGATATCAACGGTGAACGGGGGTACGCGACGACCGGACTCGCGAGCGAGGGCCTCGATGGACTACGATAGCGCGCTGGCGGTCGCCGATCGTTCGACGGTCGAGCGGTTCGTCGTCGGGTCCTTCCGGACGGCAATCAGGTCGTCGGCCGCGCCGACGAGTTCCTCGTCGTGGCTGACGACGATGATCTGGGCGACGCCGTGGGCGGTCATCGATTCGATCAACTCGACCAGCTTCGAGACGTGTCCGGCGTCGAGAAAGACCGTCGGCTCGTCGAGGATGAGCGGCGGCGTGGGCGCTTTCCCTTCGATCCCCTCCGAGAGGAGCCGATAGATGGCACAGCGGAGCGAGAGGTTGAAAAGCGCGCGTTCACCGCCCGAAAGCTGGTCGGGAGCCAGTTCCGTCCCGTCCTTCTGATAGACGGTAAGCTCGTAGTCGCCGTCGAGTTCGATCCGCGCGTAGGAGTCGTTCTGATAGACGAGATCGAACGTCTCGTTGAGCATCGACTCCAATCGATCGACGTTCCGACGGCGAAGTTCGGCCCGGAGGTCGGCGTAGGTCTCCTGAAGTTCGAACGCCTCTTCGTATAGTGTTTCGAGCCGCTCGACGGTCGCCGCGAGTTCAGCACGCTGCTCTTTGAGTTCATCCAGTTCGTCTAGCTCGTTTCGGACCGCACCGATCCGGTTCTGTAGTTCGTCGCGCTCCTCGCGTTTCGTCTCCAGGTACGGTTCGACCTCCGAGAGATACTTCTCGGCACGCGATTTGTTCTCTTCGGCCTCTTCGATCGCCGCCTCGTCGAACTCGGATTCGATTTCGACCTTCCGCTCGCGTTTCTCCGCGAGCCGATCCCGCCGTTGATCGTTCAAATCGGCTTTGTTTGCACGCCGCTCGCGGAGACGCTCGACGTCGCGTTCGGTCTCCTCGATCCGCTCGAGAAGTTCCTCGATCCGTTCGATCCGACCGCGTTCGTCATCGATTCGGCCCTTATCGCGGTTCAGTTCGCCGATCGCTTCGCGGGCGGTCTCGGCCGCCGCCGCCGCGTCCTCGGCTCGCTCTTCGGCAGCCGTCGCCTCGGATTCGTGCTCGTTCGCCGTCTCGCGGAGCGACTCGGCACGTTCGCGTTTGTCCTCGATCGCCGCTTCGCGTTGTTCGAGCAGAGAGCGAACGTTACCGCTGTTTTCGATCAACCGCGACAGCTCCGAGTCGTTTTCGACGAGCTCGACGGTCCGCTCGTGATCGGACTCGAGTTCATCGATCTCGGTTCGTTTGGCCTCGAGTTCGGCCTCGAGTTCCGCGACCCGCTCGCGATCGTTGGCAACGGTCTCGACGTGTGGCGATCCCTGCGTCGGTTGGCCGCATTCCGGACATTTGCCGGCCTCGAGCAGGCGTTCGACCTCGGCGACCGACTCGCGGGCGTTCTTTATCTCCGTCCGAAGTTCGGCCAACCGCTCGTTGGCGTCGTCGAGGTCCGTTCGAAGAGACTCTCGATGGGCCTGCAGTCGGTCTCGCTCGATGGGTGCGTCCTCGAGCGTCTCTCGAAGCTCCTCGATCCGTGTCTCCATCTCCGTGAGACGCTCCCTTTTCGATTCGAGCGTTTCGGTCTCGCTCTCGATTTCGGCTTCCAGTTCCGAGACATCTGAACGGTCCTCACGGGCCTGTCTGCGGTGTTCCGTCGCCCGTTCGCGTTCCGTTTCGGCCTCGTTTGCGTGCTGTTGCGCGTCGAGCCGTCGTGCTTCGATCCGTTCACGTATCTCGTCGGCCTCCGTGTCGAGTTCTTCGAGCCGTTCGGCGACCGCCTCGGAGGTAACGTCCGGATCGAAATCCGTCTTGGCGGTTGCCTCGCCGAGGTCGTCCCGGAACGTTTCGAGCTGTTCGCGGAGCGAGCGGATCCGATCCCCGATCGATTCGCGTTCACGTTCGGTCTCTGCGATCGTCGCCGTCAGTTCCTCGATCTCGGTTTCCAGCGACGAGATCTCCTCACGGCGCTCTGTGGCATCTTCGAGGGTTTCTTTGGCGGCTTCGAGCGTCTCCCGGGCCGCATCGCGCTCGCGCTCTTTGGTCTCGATCTCGTCGGTGAGTTCGTTCAGTTCCGACTCGAGGGCGTTGAGCTGTCCGTTGAGATCCTTTTTTTCCTTCTTCTCGATCGTCGCCTCGCGATCGGAGAGCAGTTCCCGTTTTCGGTCCCGGACGCGTTTAACCCCGACACGTGCGTCGCTCGCCCGTTCCCTGTAGGTTTCGAGCTTGCCGAGCTGCAACAGGTCGTCGATCATGTCCTGTCGTTCGCCCGGCGAGGCGTTGATGAGTTTGTTCACCTCGCCCTGTCGAACGTACGCGCAGTTGACGAACGCGTCGGCGTCCATCCGAAGCAGGCGTTCGACGTGGGTCTCGACGTCGGTGACGCCCTCGAGTTGGCCCTCGGGCGTCTCGAGCAGACAGGTGGTCGTCTGTGCGGTGTCGCCTCTGAGCTTCACCTCGCGCTCGACGCGGTAGTCGCCCCCGTCGTGGGTGAACCGGAGCTCGATCGCCATCGAGTCGGCGTCGTTCGCGATCGCGTCGTCGAGCGTTCCGTCGATGGCGGCCGTCCCGTACAGCGCGAAAAAGCAGGCCTCGAGCAGCGAGGACTTCCCGCTGCCGTTGACGCCGTGGATGACGGTGACGCCCGATCGCAGGGAGAGTTCGCTGTCGGCGTAGCATTTGAAGTTCCGGATCCGGACGTGTTCGAACTTCACAGGTACTCCTCCATCGAGGACTGCCCGTCGCCGTTTTCGGCGGCCGCTTCGACGACTTCCGTCCCGCTTTCGTCGGGAGCGTCGAACGTTTCGGGATCCTCGATCAACTCCTCGACCCGGCGTTCGATCTCGTCGGCGACGTTCGAATCGGCGACGGTCCCCGACCGAATCGTCTCGTCGAGGTCGCGGGCCGCCCCGCTCAGTCCCAGTTCGCGGAGCCGTTCTCTGACGGCTTCATCGGGATCGGCGAACGATACCTCGGGCGTCGACTCGTTGCCGGCGAGTTCGCGACGGTCGGTGACGCGCGCCACGAGGGCTCCCTCCTCGGTCGCGAACGTCTCGATTCGGGCCGGTGGGATCGACTCGCCGTCGCCTTCGAGCGTGACGTGAACGACGGCTCCCTCAAGGTCGTGTTCCCTGAGACGGTCTCGGACACGTTCGATCCCCTCGGTTTCACCGAGTTCGAGATCGAGAAAGACGAACGGCCTCGTTTCGATCCCCCGGCGGGCGATCCGAACGTCATCGCCGTCGAAGGTGACGAGATTGTAGCCACGTTCGTCCCGCTCGCCCGCGCTCGTCCGCTCCGTCGAACCGCAGTAGGTAACCCACGTCCCGCCGACCTGCTGGGTCGTCGGTGCGTGTTCGTCACCGAGCAACACGGCGTCGAACTCGACCGTCGCGGCCCCGAGTATCGTTTCGATGTCCCACTCGACGTTGCCGTAATCCGGGACGAGCGGCTCGAAGAGACCGTGTGAGACGAGGGTGGCGTACTCGGCGTCGTTCGGCTCGAACTCGTATTCCAGACTCTCACGCTGGCCCCGCGGAACGAAGTCGAGCCCATAAAAGGCAGTGTCACCGACGACGACCGGCTCGTCGTCGAGTCGGATCGCGACGCCCAACCGTTCGAAGAGATCCAGCCACTGGGCGTCGCGTTTGGTTTCGTGGTTCCCCACGACGGCGAGGAAGGGGATCCCCGCCTCGGAGAGCGTCTCGAGCACCTCGAGCGTCCCGAGGATATCGACAAGTCCGGGACGGCGGTCGTGGAAGAGATCGCCGGCGTGTACCACGGCGTCGACGTCGTCCTCGATGGCATCGTCGATCACCGCCCGGAAGGCGGCCAGAAAATCAGACCGCCGCTGTGGCGTGTGATACTGCCGGTAACCGAGGTGAGTGTCCGCGGTGTGAAGGACCCGTGTCATCGAGTGGGGGCTTCGGCGTCGCCTCTTAAATCGGTTCCGTGGCCACGGTGAAAGTGATCGCCCGGGCGCTCGCCGGCGGCCACACGACGGAACTGCCGGTACTCATCGAGCACCCGCCGACCCTGTCTTTCGAGTCCGGGGTTGTCCGTCGCTTCGATAGCTGATTCGAGCCGGTCGAGCCCGATCGAGTCGACGAACGCGGCGGCGGCATCGATGTCGTCGATCGCCGCCGTCGCCCGATCTATCACCTCCCGGTCGTCCGGCCCGGCGAGGCGACGAAGCGACGATTTGACCTGCCCGGGATCGGCGGTTCCGTTTTCGACGGTCACGGGAGCTGTTCTGTTCGTTACGGTATATAAACCCTCGACCGACATACGTTCTGGGATGACGACGCCTGCGGTCGGCCAACATCGGCCCTATCACCGGGTGCTGCTCGGGTCGGTTCCGGCTATCGCTCCGGCTCGATCGCGAGCGTGTACACTCGCTTCCGGGCGTCGGTAAAGGAGAACCGCGATTCGACGGCTTCGACGTCCTCGAGCCGGGTCAGAGCGTACCGAACCGTTCTGGCCGGGAGCATCGTTTCCTCCGCGAGTTGACTCTGGGTGAGCCGATCGTTGTACTCCAGTACCTTCGCGACCAGTTTCGCGCTCGGTGGGAGGTCAGCGACGGCGTCCCAGCCGACCGTCGCTGACTCGGCATCGAGTTCGGTTGCGCTCATCTTACCGTTCCTTTATCATGAGGTAAGATAATACTTACTGTTCTATATTATGCTCTATGGTAATTTTAAACCGGTTTTTTGATCTACTGTCAGTTCGTGAAATACCGGCAGGCACGGGGCTGAAATGACCAGAAACCTCTTATGAGTACGGACGTTACGGGAGTGTGATGACTGACACTGTTGACGACGTCGACTTCCCGTACGGAGACGACGCGTCACAGCAGGAGAAAGTAGAGGCGCTCGAGGAGCGTCTCGAGATCCTCGAACAGCAAAACGAGGAGATGCGGGACAAACTCCTCGACGCCAACGCAGAGAACAACAAGTATCAGCAGAAACTCGAGCGGCTGACTCACGAGAACAAGAAGCTCAAACAGTCCCCGCTGTTCGTCGCCACCGTCCAGGAACTCACCGACGAGGGCGTCATCATCAAACAGCACGGGAACAACCAGGAGGCGCTCACCGAGGTCACCGAAGAGATGCGGGAGGATCTCACCCCGGACGCCCGCGTCGCGGTGAACAACTCGCTTTCGGTCGTCAAACAGCTCGACAGCGAAACCGACGTCCGGGCCCGGGTGATGCAAGTCGATCGATCTCCGGAGGTCTCCTATGCGGATATCGGCGGCATCGACGAGCAGATGGAGGAGGTCAGAGAGACCGTCGAAATGCCGATCGAAAGCCCCGAGATGTTCGACGAGGTCGGCATCGATCCGCCGTCCGGCGTCCTGTTGCACGGCCCGCCGGGGACGGGCAAGACGATGCTCGCGAAGGCCGTCGCCAACCAGACCGACGCCACCTTCATCAAGATGGCCGGCTCCGAACTCGTCCACAAGTTCATCGGCGAGGGCGCGAAGCTGGTCCGGGATCTGTTCGAACTCGCCCGCCAGCAGGAGCCCGCCGTCGTCTTCATCGACGAGATCGACGCGATCGCGGCCAAACGGACCGAATCGAAGACTTCCGGCGACGCCGAGGTCCAGCGGACGATGATGCAGCTACTGGCGGAGATGGACGGCTTCGAGGACCGCGGACAGATCTCGATCATCGCGGCGACGAACCGCTTCGACATGCTCGATCGCGCCATTCTCCGGCCCGGCCGCTTCGATCGGCTCATCGAGGTCCCGAAGCCGGACTTCGACGGCCGAAAGATCATCTTCGAGATCCACACGCGGAAGATGAACATCGCGGACGACGTCGACTTCGTTGAACTCGCCGAACTCGCCGACAGCGCCTCCGGTGCCGACATCAAGGCGATCTGTACGGAAGCAGGGATGTACGCGATCAGGGACGACCGCCTCGAGGTGAAAACCGAGGACTTCGAGCAGGCCTGGCGGAAAATCAAGCAGACGGACGACACCGAGGCGGAAGTCTCGAAGACGTTCGCCTGATCGTCCCTCGAACAGTTTTATAAGCAGCAAGCGTCGTCGAAACCGAAAGGGGTGGCTTCTCGATACGACCGAACCGATCAGTCCGACTGGATCGCTTCGAGGATGTTCGGGCGGTCGTCGCCGACGGTCCCGTCGCCGCCGTCCTTGTTCCAGACCTTCTCCGGCATCGGGAGCCCCTCCCACAGTTCGGGGTCGAGTGGGGGTTCCGGTTCGATGTCGCAGCGCTCCTCCAATATCCACGCCAGCTGTCGGGCGTGTTGGCCGGTATGCCAGACGGTCCGCTCGAAGTACTGCTGCAGCGACGGGGAGCCATAATAGACGTCGGCGGTCTCCGACCACTCGCAGTCGTCCGCGTAGTTCTCGTGCCAGTGCTCGACCCGGGCACGGATATGCTGGCCGTACGTGACGAGCGCCTCGACCGACTCGCTCGCCCACTCGGGTTCGGATTTGTACATCTTCAGCGGTTCGCCGTCCTGGTGTTCAAGGAACGACTCGGGGATGCTGAAGGCGTGATAGACGAGCTGACCGACGGTTCGGGGCCGGTCCGCGATCGGACCGTCGAGCTTCTCCGTCGGGAGCCGTTCGGCGTACTCGACGAGCGTCTCCAAGACGATATCGAGCCGGCGGTACAGCTCTTCGACCGGAAGTACCTCCGCCTCGTACTCGATTTCGGCGATCCGGGCCACCTCGTCGAGCTCCTGTGCGTCCGCCCACTCGTCGCCCTTCTTTACGATCGGGACCTGTCGCGGGAGTCCCTGGGCTTCCATCTCGTCGAGCATACTCATGTCCTCGGCGATGTTGTGCGATTCGAAATCGACGTCGTTGCGCTCTAAGAACTCCTTCGCTCGGAGACAGCTGGTACAGCCGGTGGCCCAGTAGAGATGAGTGCTGGCCTCGGTCTCAGACATGCATTATTAATGCCCAGCAATACTAATAAATGCTTCTGCGCCCGCTGTTTAGGACCCACATCGGATCAAAACAGTACGAAAAGCAGGTACGGGATCCCGAACAGAACGAGCGTCATCGCGAGGATGACGAGCGCGTAGGCGGCGAACGTCCCGCCCGCGGTGACGAACGAGGAGTGGCTGAGTTCCGTTTTGAGTTCGGCGGCGTCCATACCGCGATATCCGGTCGATGTCCTTTATAATTTCCGCACGGGGGCGGAAATCGAACTAACCGATGATCTCGGTTATTCGTCGCGGTTCGCCCGAAAGTGAAGGGCTCTCCTCTATCAGTTGCAGGACCTCGTGATCGGTCACGTCCGGGTAGTCCTTCTCGGTCGCCTCCTCTATGAGCGCTTTCTCCATGCGGAACTCGGTCCCCTCGTAGACGACGTCGACGCCCTCCTGATCGAAGGAAAGAACAGTCATATCCGGCGTTGGCGAGCGAGCGATATAAGCGCCACGAGAGATGCCCGTCAGACCTCCGTCCGACGACGTGAGCGGGATTTATTAGTCGGCACGTCCAGAGATCCACCGTGTTCGGGACGGATCCGCTCGAGGAACTCTCGGTCCCCGACGGGACCGAGATCAAAGAGCACGACCTCGTCACCGACGGCGACGTCCTCGTGGGCGGTCAAAGCACCGTCGAGCTGGGGCTTCGCGGGGGAACCGTCGTCGCCGGCGAGCGCGTCACCGTCGAGGGGGACATCGAGGCCGACGGCGACTGCCGGCTCGACATGTGGTGTGAAATCGACGGCAACGTCCTGGTCGGCAGCGACGCCTACCTCGGCGAGCGAGTGCAGATAAGCGGCCAGCTCATCGTCTCCGGCGATCTCGATATCGGCGACGACGTCGAGATCGAAGAGGGGTTCGAGGCCAACGGCTGGATCGTCATCCGGAACCCGATGCCGACGATCGTCTTTCTGTTCGTCTATCTCTCCCATCTGCTCCGGATCGGCGAGAAGGAGGCCGCGGCGGAGGTCGCCGGCGAGTTTCTCGCCGAGGGGCGCGACGTCGAACCCGTCAGGATCCCCCGTGGCGCCCGGGTCTCCGATGATACGTGGCGGGTGTCGACGCCGGCGACGATCGGCGACGACTGTCGGCTCCACGGGAACATCCGGGCGACCGAGATCGACGTCGGGGGCGACACCGAAGTGTTCGGGAGCCTCCGGGCGAAGGGTTCGATCCGCGTCGGAAGCGGGACGGTCATCCACGGCGACGTGACGACGAGCGGCGGCGACGTGATCGTCGCTCCCGACGCGCACGTCCGCGGTGGGATCTCCTGTGACCGGTGCGAACTCTCGGAAGCCGCCGAGGTCGAGGGGACGATCCGGGCCCGAGAGGGGATCACGATCGAGGACGCTCCGGAGACGGCGGCGTCCGGCGGGGAAGACGACGATACCGACGCCGCTGAACCGGACGGGGTACCGCCGTCGAGAGGATCAAAAGGCGAACCCGAATCGGAACCGAGGCCGGCGGTCGTTCCGCTCGGCGAGGGACAACTCGAACCGATCGCCGAAACGGACGGAGCGGACAGAGCGTTCGTGCCGCTGGGTTCGGGTGAGCGTGTCTCGGAACGGGCGATCGTACCGATCGAGAAGAGCGATTTCGAGTGGGATACGGTCGGAAGTCAGCGATCGAACGGGGTCGGGACCGACGAAGCCGCCGCCGCGATCATCACCGATGCCGAAGAACCCTGACGGAGGGGAAAAAACGACGACACGCCGGTCGGCATCGGGAACCATATACGGGAGCCCCCGATACTCGACGGTATGCTTTCGGTCGCGCTCGCCGGCAAACCGAACGCCGGCAAATCGACGTTTTATAAAGCCGCCACGATGGCGGACGTCGACGTCGGCAACTACCCGTTCACGACGATCGATCCGAACCGCGGGGTCAGCCACGTCCGGACCCGCTGTCCGTGTCTCGATCGCGAGACGCGCTGTGACAACGACACCTGCCACGACGGGAAGCGGTACGTCCCGATCGAACTCCTCGACGTGGCCGGGCTCGTCCCCGGTGCCCACGAGGGGAAAGGGCTCGGCAACCAGTTCCTCGACGAGTTGACGAACGCCGACGTCATCCTCAACGTCGTCGACGCCTCCGGCGGGACGAACGCGGCCGGTGAACCGGTCGAAGTCGGTGAGTACGATCCGGTCGATGACGTCGAGTTCATCGAGACGGAGATGGATCTGTGGCTCGCCGGAATCGTCGACCGCAACTGGGAGACGATCGAACGGGCCTCGCGCTCGCCGGAGTTCGACTTCGAGGCGACGCTGACCGAGACGCTCACCGGCGTCGGAGCGAGCGAGGCCGACGTGATGGCCGTCCTCCGAGAACTCGACTACGAGACGGACCCAATGGCCTGGGACGACGGCGACCGTGAGGAACTCGCCCGGCTGTTACGGGAGCGGACCAAACCGATCGTCGTCGTCGCGAACAAAGCCGACATCGCTCCGGAGGGGAACGTCGAACGGCTCCGGGATGCCGCCGAGCGGGTCATCCCCTGTAGCGCCGAAAGCGAACTCGCACTCAGAAACGCCGTCGAGGCCGGCGTCGTCGATTACGATCCCGGCGACGAGACGTTCGACATCACGGGTGAGCCCTCGGACGCACAGCGATCGGGGCTCGAACGGATCCGGGACGTCCTCGAAGAGCACGGCGGGACGGGCGTTCAGGCGGCGCTCGATGAAGCGGTCTACGGCCTTCTCGACCGGATCACCGTGTATCCGGTCGGAAACGAGACCCGATGGACCGACGGGCAGGATAACGTGCTCCCGGACGCGTTCCTTCTGGCGACGGGGGAGACGCCGAAGGATCTCGCCTTCGCGGTCCACTCCGACATCGGCGAGGGATACCTCCACGCCGTCGATGCACGGGCGAGCCGACGGATCGGCGAGGACCACGAACTGTCGGAGGGCGACGTGATCAAGATCGTTTCGACGGCGAACTGAGCCCGATTACGTCCAAGCGTCGGGAGCGACGCCGAGCCGAATCACGAGCGGACGGTAGGCGAAGACGATCACGAGGATGATCACGAACTCGAACCAGAAGCCGAGATCTCCGATGGCCGTCCGAACGACGGTCAAAACGGCGAAAACGAGTATCAACATTGCCAGATAATGCGGGAGCACATCGAGTATCCGTTCTGTGTCCATACTTCTCCCATGGGCACTCTCCCCCTCAACTCTTTCTCTGTTTTTTATGATCCACGACAGTCAGGGCCGATACTCCATAGACCGGTATCTGGCCAGGTTGACCGCCGCAAAGAGCACCATCGTGGTCGGAAGCGCCGCCGTGATTCCCAATAAAACGGCGTTGCCGGGCGACACGGTGACCGAGGCGAGAACGATACCGGTGGCGACGACTGTCGAGACGACGAACACCATGACCCAGACGGATTGCCGGGTGAGGAAATCGGTCGGCTCACGGACGAAAAGCAGCCGATCGAGGACGACCGCGAGAAAGGCGAGTCCCGTGACGGCGACGCCGAGCGCGAACGCGATCGACGCGAGCGGCACGGCGGCGGTTCCGGAACCGCCGAACAGCGAAAAGAGGAGATAGAACGCGACCGAGACCCCGAGATACAGGAACGTCCACAGCCCCGTCCCGGTCGCGACCCGCCGCCAGTCGATCGATCCGTTTCCCATCGTTTCCAGCCGGGAGGGCCGGGGAGTTAACGGTTTGCACCGCAACGGCCGGATCGAGAGAACATCACTGGACCGATGCGGTCGCCTCGCGCATGATCTCGATCGCCTCCTTCAACGTCTCGAGATCGGTCGCATAGGAGATCCGGGCGTGTCCGGCCCCGCCGTCGCCGAAGGCTTCGCCGGGGACGACGACGACACCCCGATCGATGACGGCGTCGGTCCACCCGGCGGGGACCTTCGGCATCGCGTAGAAGGCGCCCTGTGGCGTCGGAACGTCCAGCCCCATCGATTCGAGGCCATCGAGCAACACATCGCGGCGTCGCTCGAAGGCATCCCGCATCTCCTCGACACAGTCCTGTGGCCCCGTAAGCGCCCCTTCGGCGGCGTACTGTGCGGGTGCGGAGGCGCAGGCCTGGGCGTACTGGTGGACGCGGAGCATCCGCTCGATCCGTTCGTGTGCGCCGGACACCCATCCGAGCCGCCAGCCGGTCATCGAGTAGGCCTTCGAGCAGGCGTTGACGACGACGACGCTTTCGGGAGCGGCGAAGTCGGCCGGTGAGTGGTGCTGGCCGTCGAAGACGAACGGTTCGTAGACCTCATCGGAGAGACAGCAGACGTCGTGTTCGTCGGCGATCCGGGCGAACTCGCGCATATCTGCCTCGCTCTGGACGGCCCCGGTCGGGTTGGCGGGGCTGTTGACGACGAACAGCGCCGTCTCGTCGGTGATCGCGTCCTCGACCGCCTCCGGATCCAACGTGAGGTCCTCGCGGAGTTCGACCGGCTTCGGCGTTCCACCCGCGAGATGCGTCAGCGCCTCGTAGGAGACGAAGCCCGGATCGGGGAAGATGACCTCCTCGCCCGCGTTCACGTGGGCTTCGATCGCGATGTGGAGCGCCTCGCTGCCGCCGGCGGTGGCGATGACGTTCCCCGGATCGACGTCGAACGCGTTGTCGCGTTCGTGTTTTTCGGCGATCGCTTCCCGAAGCGATTCGGTCCCTTTGTTCGACGTGTACCCGTCGGTTTTTCCGGTCTCGATCGCCTCGATGGCCGCCTCTCGAGCGTGTTCCGGCGTCGGGAAGTCCGGCTGTCCCAACCCGAGGTTGATCGCGTCCTCACCGGCCGCCTCGAACACCTCGCGGATACCGCTGATGGAGATCCGCTCGACGCGGGAGGAAAACTCTCTCATGTGGGCTTTGCCGCACGGAACCGGTATAGTTCTGCCGTGTCGTTCGGAGCCCGATCCATATATCGGCAAATTTAGCTTCAAACGGGTACGAGTTTTCGACCAATTAAGACGGGCAGGTTCCCAGAAACGCCGATATACGGCACATATCGGTCGAGTGCTGCGTCGTACTTCGAAGCCGACCCTACCGCTAACTGTCCACGAATATGCTTCAGGCCCCTAATCGGAGCAATGAGTGACCTAGCGTTCTCCCGACGCGAGTATCTGGGCGGGATCGGAACGGTCGGCGTTGCCGGTTTCGCCGGCTGTCTCGGTTCCGATGGCGGTCTCGACGAACTGACCGTCGCCTACATGCCGATCTTTCCCGACCTGCAGTACTTCGTGATGGAGTCGGAGGGGTACTTCGACGAGATCGGCGCCGAGATCGACGGACGGGAGTTCACCGACGGACCGGCGATCGTCCAGGCCTACGGCGGCGGCGAACTCGATATCGCGATGTTCGGGATCGTCCCGTCGATGATAGTTATCGATCGCGGACTGCCGGCGAAGGTGACCGCGGCCAACATCAAAGAGCCGATGGCGATCATGGCACACGAGGAACTGCAGGCCATGTGGGACGTACACGGGTCCGATTCCTTTGCCGCCTGGGAGGCGGAACACGGTCGGAAGTTCCGGTTCGGGACGTTCCCCCAGGGGTCGGTCCCGGACGTCCTGTTGCGCTATTGGCTCTCGGATATCGTCGGCGTCGATCCCGAAGAGACGGTCGATATCACGGAGATCGGGGGAGCGAACGCGGTGTTTCAGGCGGTCGTCAACGACGAGATCGACGGGACGTCGATCATGGAGCCGGTCCCGACCCGACTCGCCGGAACGGACTCGGCGGTCCGAACGTTCCGGAACGCCAGCGAGATCATGCCGGGACAGCCGGCGGCCGTGACGCTAATGAGCGACGAGGTTCGCGACTCCGATCTCGCCGGACAGTTCCTCAGACAGCACGTCCGTGCGACGGAGTTCATCGGCGACAACCCCGAAGAGACGGCGGATATCGTCGAAAGCGGGATCGGGATGGATCGCGATCTCGCCCGGCAGGCGCTCGACGGCCCACTATCGAACTTCGTGACCGATCCCAGCGAGATCGAAAACGGGACGGAGATCTTCTCGCAGTTCGCTCACGCCAACGGCCAGATCGACGAGGAACTCTCCCTCGAGGAGATCTTCGATCGTACGGTCTACGATGGGATTTAAAAGCGTTCGACCGAAGAGGAACTGAATGGCGACCGACATCCGACGCGAACTCGAACGGGCGACCGCGGATACGGAGCTCCCGCTTTTCGATATCGACGGCTACCGTGCGTTGCTCGGCGCTGTCGGTATCACCGTCTTTCTGTTGCTCTGGCACGTCGCCGCACTGTTCCAGCCGGACTACATCCTCCCGTCGCCGCTTGCGGTCGGCGAGACGTTCTACCTCGAGGCGGCCAGCGGCGAGATGACGACAGCCCTCGGACAGAGCGTCAGACACTGGATCCCGGGCGCCCTCATCGGGACGACTCTCGGTGTCGCCGTCGGGATCACGCTGGCGTGGAGCCCGTTGCTCGACGATCTCTCCGCTCCCGTCGTCCGGCTGCTTCGGCCGGTTCCACCGCTTGCGCTCATCGGCTTCGCGATCGCGTGGTTCGGCATCAATCACGCCGGCGCGGCGTTTATTATCGCGATCGGTGCGTTCTGGATCAATTTCTATGCTGCCTACGGCGGCGTCGAAGGCGTCTCGGACGATCTGCTGGACGTCGCACGCAGTCTCGGCGTCTCCGGGAATCTCGAACTCGTTAGATCCGTCGTGATTCCCGCGGCCTCTCCTGAGATCATGACCGGGATTCGAACGGGACTTGGCCGATGTTGGATGCTCGTCGTCGCCTCCGAAATCTTCGGCGTACCTGGGGTCGGCCGCCGGATCCTTCGGGCCGGACAGAACCTGCAGGTCGACACTGTCATCGCCTATATCCTCGTTTTAAGCCTGATGTTCCTGATCGTCGATACGGCGTTTCGGGCAGTCCAACGGAGGTTGTTACGATGGCGGTAGAGGAGAGAGACACGGGCGCACGCGTCCGCATTGACGGGGTATCGAAACGGTACGGAGAGGGCGAGGGGACGGTGCAAGCGCTCGAACAAGTCACATTTGACGTCGCCGACGGCGAGTTCGTCTGCCTCGTCGGGCCTTCGGGATGTGGAAAGACGACGCTGTTTCGGATCATCGCGGGATTGGAGGCCGCGACTGACGGCGGCGTCTACCTGAGCGGCGATCGTGTCGATGGGCCGACGACGGACATGGGTGTCGTCTTTCAGGAGTATCACCTCTTCCCGTGGCGGACCATCCGGGGGAACGTCGCCTTCGGGCTCGAAAAGCAGGACGTACCGGAAGCAGAACGCCGAAGACGCGTCGACGAACTCGTCGATCTCGTGGGACTCGAGGGGTTCGAGGACAGTTATCCCAAAGCGCTCTCCGGCGGGATGAAACAGCGGGTCGCGATCGCTCGAGCGCTCGCGGCTGATCCGCAGCTATTACTCATGGACGAGCCGTTCGGTGCCGTCGACGCCCAGACGAGGGAGATGCTTCAGACGGAGCTACTGGAGATCTGGGAGGAAACCGGAAAGACGGTGCTCTTTGTCACCCACGACGTCGAGGAAGCGGTCAAACTCGCCGATCGAGTCGTCGTCATGGCCAAAGATCCCGGCCGAGTCAAGGAGGTCGTCGAGATCGATCTCTCACGGCCGCGTTCACGTTCGGATGTCGATTTCGGCGGCTACTACGAACGTGTACTTGACCTCATCCGAGGCGCCCAAGACCGACCAGACCCCGAGAGCTGATCCGTCTCAGACGCCATCGGCGGCTTCCCTGAGCTCTTCGATATGTCCGTCCAGTCGCCGGAGCGTCGCGTCGGCGTCGGCGTATCCCTGCTCGTACTCGGCGTACGCCGAATCGGCTTTCCGGAGGAACCGCTCGACTGTCTCGGCAGTTTCGCTCATACCCGCAGTTTGGGTTCGACGCCCATAGGCGTTCCCGGCGAAAGATCAGCTCGCTTCGGGCGGTTCGGCTCGGACCTCGGAGACGTACTCGAGGAAGTTATCGAAGAGCCGCTTGACCTCGCAGGCGGCGCGGTAGTTCTCCTCGTTGATGCCCTCGAGCACCGCCTCGATCCGCGCCTCGGGGAGTTGATCCTTCCCTTTCGTGACCCGCTCGGCGGTCTGTGTGTCGTATTCGGGGTGAAACTGCACCGCGAAGACGCGGCCCTTCCGGAACCCGTGGATCCCGTAGTCGTTCTTCGCGAAGACGGTCGCCTCCGGCGGTGCCTCGACGACGTGATCGGAGTGTGTCGTGAAGACGATCATGTCGTCGGCGACACCCTCCAACAGACGGTTTTCGCCGTCCTGCTCGACGGTCCGGTAGCCGATCTCGTACTCGCCCATCGCTTCGACCCGACCGCCCATGACGTCGGCGAGCAACTGGTGGCCATAACAGACGCCGAGCGCCGGAAGACCGGCCTCGACGGCGCCGCCGACCCACGCTTTGAGTCGGCCGATCCACGGTTCGTCCCAGTAAACCGACGCTCGCGAACCGGTCACGACGAAGCCGTCGTAACCGAACTCCTCGGGGAACTCCCCCGAGGGACAGTGAAACTCCTCGATATCCGCGTCGAGTTCACGGTGGAAGTTTCGACTGGTGTCCGCCGAGTTGTGTGCCGCGTTCAAAAGCGCGATACGTGGCGTCTCCATGAGAGCGTTCTTCGGGTGGTGTCGTTCAAAGACGGTCGTGTACTGTCAATATTTACCGACTGTAACCGGCGGTCAGTCGCTCGCGGCGGTCGACGCCCGCCGCACGTCCGATTCGAGTTCGCGGGCGTATCGGAGACGGACCTGACGCGCCTCGGGGACGGTGAGTTCACCGTCGTGATCGAACTCCCGTGCGATCGGCTCGTACGACGGGACATCGAACCCCATCCGATCGAGGTACGCACAGAGTGCGTCGGACTCGAGCCCCTCACAAACTGCGGCTTCGACGTGTGACTCGACGGTTTCGAACTCAGGAAGGACGACGGCGTCATCGGTGTGGACGCCGATCTCGCCGTCGATCCGAACCTCGGCGTCAGCGAGCCGTTCGACGACGGACACCAGATCGTCGGTGAGTTCTATGATCTGGCTCGGGAGGGCCGTGTCGGGCGAGCGCCACTCGACCGTCGAGAACGCCTTGCGGAGTTTGACCGGCGCCCAGACGGCGCTTTCGGGCTCGAAAACCGACTCGACGGTGGCCTCGTCGACTCCCGATTCCGCTGCTGCGCGAAGGAAGGCGTCGTATCCCGCCTCGAGTCGCCGTTCCCACTCGTCGATATCCGAGAGGTACGGCCAGAGCTCGCCCTGGTGGTCCATCCCGTCGTATGCCGAGCGGTACTGCTTCGATCGGGCACCCGTGACGTCCGGGGTCCGCCGGGCGTACGGAGACGAGTTGACGAGCGCCAGTGCCGGATCGAGCGCCGTGAGGACGTTCAACTGGTCGATCTCGCGCCCGGGACGCTGCTCGATGTGGATATGCGTCCCGGCACAGCGGCAAACGCGGTCGAAGCGCTCCCCGACCGCCCGTTCCTGGATCTCCGTCCGTTCGCTCGGGAGCCGTTCGATCGGTTCCTCGGTCATCGGCGTCCCGAGCGGAACGAGTCCCAACCCGAGTTCGTCGGCTCGTCTCACAACGGAGCCGACCCGCTCGAAGAGTTCCTCGCGGAGCTCCTTCGTCGTCGAACACGGCGTCGTCTTGATCTCCAACAGCGGTTCGACGAACTCCCGTTCGGCCCCCGGCGACGCGTCGACGAGGTCGCCGGGTTCGACGAGGCGCCCGTCGTCATCGATCACCCAGTACTCGACCTCGATACTCCGTCGCATCGCGGATCTGTCGTCGTGTCGCACGGTCAGTCAGTCCGCTCGGTGGATCGTCTCTCCGGGGACGTGACGGTAAACGGCCCGTCCGTCCGTTCCGGTGTCTTTTGCCATCGCGTTTTCAACACGCTCTTTCGCGCGCCGTGGTAACTGTTAACAATCACGTATCCGGGAGCGCGCCGATACAAAATAAAATTTTGGGTGAGCTTATAATCTGCCACAAAATCGAACGGAAGTTAGATAAAGTGGCTTTTAAAACCCAATACAAAACTCAATTACGCATAAAAGTGGAACTGTTGGTTTTAAATTTCACTATCGGTTCACCGGGCTCTTCTATCCTCTCGGATCTCCTGAACGCCGAGACGGAGGAGGATACAACGCCGTCGATGGACGTACCGACTGTACGCGAACTGGGGCTTTATTTAAACGCCCCGGCGTAGTGTCGCGTATGCAGACCCACATCGTCCCGGTCGGGTTCGACTACGACCGGCTGATCGCGCCGCTGGTCCGGGATCAACTCGACGTCGATCGCGTCGTGTTGCTCGAGGGGGCCGTGGGGAGCGAGGCCAACGTCGAGTACTCCCGAAACCTGGCGAGCAAACTCCAGAAGGATTTCACGAACCTGCTCGGCGCCGAGACCGAGGAGTACGTCGTCGAGGACGTCTACGACTACGACGCCGCCTTCGAGCAGGCCTACGACCTCATCAACGGCGAACTCGACACCGGCAGCGAGGTGTGGGTCAACGTCTCCGCGATGCCCCGAACCGTTTCCTTCGCCTTCGCGACCGCCGCCCACTCGATCATGGTCGAACGGGAGGGCGACCGCGATCGGATCCACACCTACTACACGGTCCCCGAGAAGTACCTCGAGACCGAACTGGCCGAGGAACTCCGCGCACAGTGTGGGCTTCTCGAAGAACTGCTCGAAAGCGATGTCGACGACGAGCGGATCGAGACCCGCCTTTCGACCGCCCGGGAGCTGCTTTCGGAGTTCGACGAACGCGGGACGACGATCGGCGCGAAACGGTTCGGCGACAGCCACATCATCGAGCTCCCCGTCGCCTCCTTTTCGAACGTCAAACCGTTCGAGGAGCTCATCCTCTTTACCCTGGGCGAACACGAGGTGTTCGAGTCCGTCTCCGAACTGGCCCAGACGCTCGCCCGCGAACTCGGCGAGGAGTACACCGACTCCTTCCGCTCGAAGGTCATCTACAACGTCGACCGGCTCGGCCCCGGCGGGAAGGGATACATCGAACAGGAGGAACACGGGAAATCCTACCGGACGCGACTCTCCCGGATCGGCGAGTTGTGGGTTCGCTCACACGCCGACCGGTCCGACCGATGATATCCGTTCCCGCGTTCGGCCGTCCGGCCGTTCGGTCGACTGACAAATACGACCGGAGACGGTGTTTCCCTCAGGGGCGTCGTTCCTCGTGGAACACCATCGTTCGCCCCTCACCCGGGGCTCGGAGATACGTGCTTATCTCGACTCGATCGGCCTCCTCGAAGGCGTCCCTGCCGGACATCGACTGCCAGTCCACCTTGAGTTCGCCCTCGACCAGGTACGCGAGGAAGCCAGGGGTGTCATCGAACTCCCGCCGTGTGCTATATTTGGCGAAATACCGTTCGCCATCGAACTCCGCCATGACGTAGAAATCGGAATATTCGAGTTCGAGCGTGCCGGGCAACGACGGCCCAGAGGCCTGTCTGTACGCAAGCCCGAGGCTCGCCTCTTCGAGCCCGAACGAACGGATGTCGTCCGACTCGGCCGACTCGACCCACTCCGGGGTCGTCCGGTCCTCGAGGTCGTCGTACTCGAACCGGACCTGCCCGTCCGCCGAGAGTTCTACTGGCTCGCGTCCTTCGTGAGTCACCCGAGTCGATTCGACGGTGAACTCGTAATCGAGAGCCCGAACGGCGCCGCTCTCGGCGAGCAGCAACGACACGTGCCCCCCTGAGACCGACTCCGGACGATACTCGATGCGGGCGCTTCGACGCTTCCGAAGCCTGAACCGATCGGAATCCCCGACGTTGCCCGTATAGCGCGCGTACGATCGCTCCCCTTCAGTGACGATTTCGGCGAAATCGAAGGACGTGCTCCCGATGAGCGCCGGCACGGTGGTCTTCGTCAACGGGTATTCGAACATGTCGTCCGATCCCTTCGTCCGCCCGACTGTTTCCGATCGCCACTGGCCATGTCTGTCCGCCTCGTCGTTGGCGGACCGCGCGACGGTTCGTTCGGGGGTTATCCACCGATCGAACTCCGTATCGTTTCGTTTCAGTTGCTCGTAGACCGCCCGTCCATCGACATCGTAGGTAACATCGATCCGATCTCTCGGTGCGTCGGAGTACGACAACTCCCGCTGGTGTTCGATCCGGTATCGTTCCGCCTGACCGACGAACTCACTGAAACCGCTCAGGACAGTCGCCGTTACCAGTCCGTTCTCGTTGGCACCGGGTGGGAAATCGAACTCGTCGCGACCCTCTTCGGGTGTTTCGCCGTCTTCGCCGTTCTCGTCGTTTTCGTTCCCTCCGTCGATCGTTTCTCCCTCCCCCTGGTCGGACGATTCGTCTTCGCCACCGATACACCCGGCCACGCTGACGACACCCGTCGCTCCGGCGAGCGTAACGAACCGCCGTCGACCGACCGAACTACCGGTGGATCGTCTTCCCATATTATTTTCCGTGCGCGATCACAGGCCCGTCACGCAAAAAGGGTTCGTGATGACTCAGCGTTCGTTATCGATGTAGAAACGTCCGAAACGGCCCGACCTGCCGTATCAACCCCAGAGACAGCGCACCGGACGGCGACCGTCTCGGGCCCCAAGGCATTTCAAACTGGCTCGTCACTTCCTGAACAGAATGTCTCTGACAACTGATGAAAACAGCCGCCCGTTCGTCGAGAGCGCCGTCGGAGGGGTGGCGGCGTGGCTTTTCGGCTACGTCTTCACGTATCTGCTCGTCGCGACCGACATCGAAAGTTCGCCGCTCAACCAGCTCGTCGAACTCTTCGAAGGCGACTCCGCGACCTACGAACTCGTCGGTTGGGTGTTCTACAACGCACACCTCGTCGACATCTCCTACAGCGGCATCAGTCTCTTCTCCCCGCCGCGGAACTTCGTCGGGGGCGAGGACGGTTTCACGGTCGTCCTGTATCTCGTTCCGCCGGCGCTTTTACTGATTGGTGGCCTCGCGATGGGGCGCTACAGCGGCGTCACGGAACCGAACGAGGGAGCGATCGCCGGCGCGCTCGTGACGCCGGGGTATCTGATCCTCTCGGTTGTCGGCGTCTTCCTGTTCGAAGTCTCCGTCGGCGGTGCCTCCGGGGCGCCGGATCTGATTCCCGCCGTCGCCGTCGCCGGCCTCGTCTACCCGGTCGTTTTCGGTGCGCTCGGCGGCGTGATCGCGGCAGTGACAAGCGATAGATAGCTCGGATCTACTCCCTCCGGTTTTCGGCTTCCGACGGGCGCGGGTTCTGAAACCACTTCGCGAGCAGTGTGAACGCGCCGAGACAGACGAGATACAGCTGCCAGCCCCGCACGGCGATCGGGAACCGCCTGTCGACCGGACCGGGATCCGGGTCGGCCGACGGCTGTGCGGGGTTTGCGACGTGGGTCTCCGCCCTCGTTCCGCCCTGTCCCGCGTCGATCACGCCCGACCCCGTTTCGGGGTCCCGAGAGATATCGACGAACGTCTGGACGAACCCATCCGTCGTCGAGAGCGCGAGTTCCCCGTCGAGGTTGAAGAACTGATCGTGCAACGGCCAGAGGAAGTTGATCCCCTCGAGATGGGCCCAATCGAGCGTGACGTGGGCAAACGTGTGGACGAACAGTCCGACCCACGCGATCCGGACGCCGCGATCCCCCCACCGACCGCGGATCCACGATCCGTCACGGGTACTGTCCCAGTAGAGCGCCACGGCGGCGACGGCGGGGAACACCACGTTGTGCAACACCGTCCGGTGTGCGCCGATCATGAACCATCCGAGGGCGGTGTCGAGTTCGGGAAACAGGACGACGACGAGGACGACCGCGAGCGCCCGTCGGTCGTAGAACCGACCGAGCAGTCCGACCGCGAGCAGAAAGGCGAAAGCGACGTGGACGACCGAGGACGGCATCAGCGACCTCCCGCCGCGACGCGGTCGCGGCGTTCGACGAGATACTTCGCGGGAACCGAAGCGACGGCGGTCAGGACAACGATCGCCTGCCAGCCGGACTCGACGATCCGAAGCCGCCGCTCGCCGTCGGCGGGATCGATCCAGCTGTCGATGTGGTGCGTCTCGACGGTCCCGGGCGTCGTGAGTTCGATCCAGCCGTTTCCGAACGTCACGTACGTCTGAACGATCCCTTCCTGTGTCGAAAGCAAGAACCCGCCGACGACGGCGTAGTACCGATCCGAGAGCGGATATAAGAGCGCGACTCCCTCGGTGCTGAACGCGTCGAGACCGATCCCCGCGACGGCGTAGGCGGCGAGTGTGACCCACGCGACGCGGACCCCGTACCAGCCGTACCGTTCGCGGAGCCACGAGTCCGCCCGACGTTCGGTGTCGTAGTACAGCAGCGCGGCGCCCCCTATCGGTATCAAAAGCGTGTGTAAGGTTGCGTTCGCCGCCCCGACGGCGACGAGACCGAGCGCCGCGTCCAGATCGGGGACCGCGGCGGCGACGGCGACGAGACCGATCGAGCGACGGTCGAACGCCGCCCCGAGAAGCGCGACACCGATGAGGACCCCGACGGCGACGTTGACCAGTGTCGGCGGCATGGGTGAGGATTAGCCTCGATGCTCATAGCGTTGTCCGTCGCCGCCGTGGGGTTCGTGCCGGTGATGTGGGGCACGCTTATACGGTCGGCCGACGGACTCCGTGTATGCGCGAGCCACGGGCGGAACTCGCCGAGCGGATCGCCGGCGAGGTGACGCTCTCGGACGATCCGGGGGCGACGCTCCGGAAGTGGCGCGAGGAGTTCGACGTCGCACAGACGACGCTGGCCGAGGAGCTGGACGTCTCCGCGTCAGTCGTCTCCGATTACGAGAGCGGGCGAAGGGAGAACCCGGGAATCGGCGTCGTCCGTCGGGTCGTCGAGGGGTTGTTGTCGATAGACGAACGCCGCGGCGGCGATAGAGTCCGCCAGCACGCCCGCGTGGTCTCCGCCGGCTTCGACCGCGACGTCGTCTACGATCTCCGGGAGTACTCGGCGACGGTCCCGCTCTCCCGTTTTTATACCGACATCGACGCGATCACCGTCGTCCGGGGAACCGCCGACACCATCGCCGGCCACACCGTCATCAACAGCGTCGAGGCGATCAAACGGCTCTCCAGCGAGGAGTTCTATCGGCTCTACGGTCAGTCGACGAACCGGGCGCTCGTCTTCACCGACGTCACTCGCGGGGAGTCGCCGCTGGTCGCGTTGCGCGTCGTGACGCCGACTCCCTCCGCCGTCGTACTCCACGGGATCGAGGGCGACTCGCTGTGGGAGCACGCGCCGGCGCTGGCGAAGGCCGACGGCGTCTCACTCGCGACGACGACCAAGCCACTCGAGTCACTCTTGGAGGCCCTCCGGGATTTCTCCTGACGAAGTAGAGTTATCCGGCTCGGTGCCGTACTCCGGGTATGGACGTGACAACCGTTCGCGGCGTCGAGATCCCGACCGTCGGTCTCGGCACGTGGCGTCTCACTGGCGAGCGATGTCGAACGTCGGTTCGGACGGCGCTCGAACTCGGCTACCGACACGTCGATACCGCCCAGGAGTACGGCAACGAACGACAGGTCGGCGGCGCGCTCCGGGACAGCGACGTCGACCGGAACGACGTCTTCGTGACGACGAAGCTCGGTCGCGGGAACCGGGGATACGACGACGTCCTCCGGTCGACCGAGGAGAGTCTCGCGAAACTCGGCACCGGATACGTCGATCTCCTCTTGATCCACTGGCCGGATCTCACGACACCGCTCAGGGACACGCTCGCCGCGATGAACGAGCTCGTCGACGACGGGAAAGTCCGTCACATCGGCGTCTCGAACTTCGATCTCGACCTGCTGGCTCGGGCCCGGGAACTCTCAGAACACGATATCGTGACGAACCAGATCCAGTACAATCCCTACTGGTCGCAGTCCGAACTGCTCGATTACTGCCGGATCCACGATATCGCGCTCACCGCGTACTCGCCGCTCGCCCACGGCGGCGTCCTCGACGACCCGACTCTCGAGGAGATCGGAACGCGCTACGACAAGACGGCGGCACAGATCGCGATACGGTGGCTCGTCCAGCAGCCGAACGTGCTCACGGTCCCGAAGGCGACGAGCCGGGAGCACCTGACGGACAACATCGACGTCTTCGATTTCGAGCTAACCGACGAGGAGATGGACCGCATCAGACAGCCATCGAAATCCCGCGCCATGGCCGGGTTTTTGAAGGGTCGGCTCCGGAGCGCACGGGACCGGTGCCCGCTGTAATCGGGTGAGAGTTCGCTACTCGTCGTCGACGAGGACGGCGTTGACGAGCCCGTCCTGCCCGGGGCGGGACGTCACGCGAGCCCGGCCGGCGTCCGTCTCGATGATGGCGCCCTTCGTGATGATGTTTCTGCGGACGTAGTTCGGGTTCGAGGGATTCTCGACGACGTCTTCGATCGTCGCGCTCGCGACACCGTCGTCCGTGGCGACGCTTGCGGTGTCGGTTTCGATGGCGCGGACTTTCGCGTTTCCGCCGCGGGTCTCGACGATCTTCAGCTTGTGTTCGCCGATCTGCGTTTCCGTCGGCGCGGACCCGAGCTCGTGTTTGCGCTTTTTCCGAACGTTCCGTCGACGACCACCCGTTCGCTTCTTCGTGGACCGAGCGTGGTTCATACAGGAACGTGTCCGGGCGCGTACTTGAATGGATCGGGTTGGGTTCGCCGAAACTACTCGTCTCGGTGGCGTCGCAGAGCCTCGGCGATCGACAGCTCGCCGAGCGCGACCTTCCGTGCGAGGGCTTCGTCGATACTCCGTCCGTCCTCGCTTTCCTCCCTCGAACGGCTCTGAATCCGCCGGAGCTCGCCCGCCGTCGGCTCTATCTCGCGGGACTCGATCGCGTGGCCCTCCCGTCGAGCGATGTTGACCGCGGCGAGTACGTCACCCATCCCCCGGACCCCCGCCCCCTGGTACGGCGTCGTTCCCGTTTCGTCAACGAGTTCGATCGGGACGCCCTCGATCTCGTCGATGATCGCCGCTCCCTTCAGTCGTGCACCGTCGCCGATCCGAACGAGCGGATCGGCTGCATCCGACGTCTCACGGGCGACGACGGCCGGCACGTCCTCCGCCGGGACCTGAAACACCGCGACGACAGCGTCACCGGACAGCACCGCGATCCCCGGTCGATCGCCGGGGTCGATCCCCACGACGGTGCGTCCCTCCTCCCCCCGGAGCGCCGAGATCGCCTCCTCGACGGCGCGACGCGGTCGACCGGGTTCGGCCCGGACCGTCCGTATCGGCGGCTGTTCGTCCTCCGGCCCGACGATCGCGATCCGTGCGTCCTCGGGAAGCTCCGAGCCGGGATCGATCGTCGTGAACTCGATCCCCCGACCGCGAAGCTCCCCGACCACGTCGTGGTAGATCTCGAAATCGGCCGTCGCGACGACGATCACCCTCGCCCGTTGTTCCCGTCGGAATATAGGCGTTTTCGTCGGTCGGGTACCGCTCGCTTCCGGGTTCGGTCCCGGCGCGTGCGTGGGTTTTTAACCGGACACGCCGAAGCCCCGGCCGTGAACGAGCCGATCTCGACGGGGTGTGAGACGATCGATTCGCTGCTCGGTGGCGGCCTCGAACGAGGCACCGTCACTCAACTCTACGGCCCGCCGGCGGCTGGAAAAACGAACATCGCGCTTTCGGCGGCTGTCTCGCTCGCCGCGGCGGGCGGGAAGGCCCTGTACATCGACACGGAGGGGATCTCAGTCGATCGGTTCGAGGCGCTCGCCAGGTCCGCGGCCGACGGCGGCGATATCGAGACGATCGCGAGCCGCGTCATCGTCTCCGATGCGCTCGATTTCGAGGAACAACGGGAAGCCGTTCGCGATGCGGGCGATCTCGCAGAGAGCGTCGACCTCATCGTTCTAGACAGCGCGACCGGCTTCTATCGTCTCGAGCGAAACGCGGAGGACGACGGCGAGACGCTCCGGGACGTGGCGAAGCAGGTGACACAGCTGCTCGCGTTCGCCCGCCGGCACGGTCTGGCGGTCCTCATCACGAACCAGGTGTACACCGACCCCGAAGCCGGTTCGTCGCGAGCACACGCTCTCGGCGGCCACACGCTGACCCACTGGTCGGGCGTCGTCCTCAGACTCGAGCGGTTCCGGGGCGGGAACCGCCGGGCGACGCTGGAGAAGCACGGCTCGAAGGCGGCCGGCGAAACCGCCCGATTCCGGATCACGGACGGGGGACTCGAAGGCGTCGACGAAGACGCCGTTTGAATACTCAATCGGAAGCGGGTTCCCCGCCGCCCGAGCGCTTCCGGTCGGCGCGCGACGGCGGCGGATACCGGTCCTCCCCCGGCGCTCGCCACCGCTCGTCGTCTCGGGGCAACACACAGCGATCCGGTTCGCGGTTGACGTGGGCATAGCGCCCCGGCGAGTTCGCGAGCGGATGTGCGGGGTTGTCGCCGCTGTCGATCCGGGCCGCCCGAAGCTCGTCGAACCCGGCGACGCGGGCCCGGATCCCTCGCCAGTGGTGGGACGTCTTCCCCGGGACGCGGAACGGATGCGGCGGCCGCGCGTCGGGGCCCTTCACCGCGAGGGAAGCCCGGTTGACGTTCGCCGCGAGGTCGTCGTGATCGACCAAAACGCCGACGCGGGTCCCTCGCGGGGCTCGGGCCGCGAGCACGTCCAGTCCAAGATGGAGCGCCCGGTACTCGGCGACGTTGTTGTCCGGTACCGCGTCGGGCACTGAAAGCCTGGCGACGCGCTCGCCGTCGCGCGTTTCGATGACGACGCCCAGTCCACCGTCGCTGTCGGTTCGATAGGAGCCGTCAGTTGCGATATAGAAATCGCGGCGATGGGTGCGAGGCGGGTGGGCGATGTGTGGGGTGGGCGACTCGTCGAACAGGTTCCGCAGCACCGGCCGGCAGTGGGCGGCCATATCACCGCTTGGTTCTGCGATTTATATAAATCCACGGGCGAACGGGGGTGGATCTATCGGCTAACCGCGCTGTTTCACCACGGCTGGCGGGTTTCGCCGAACCTTCCGCATCGAACGTGTTTATATACTTCCTGTGATACGGGCGTGATCGATCTTCAACCGATCGCGTCCGCGAGTATCGCCCCGGATAGCTGCTGGACCACGTAGTACGCGATGACCGAAAAGACGACGAGCGGATCGGCAAACGGGATTGCGATCAACAGCGCGATCCCGAGGTTCTTCAGCGTGCCGGTGAAAAAAAGCGGGATCGTCCGCTCTCGGGACAGACGAAACGCACGCATACAGAGAAGCGAGACCAAGAGTCCGAAGCCGACGAGGACGACGGAGAGCCCGACGACAGCGAGGAGATGTCCCCGGGCGATCGTAGCCGTTTCGACGCCGGCGACGCTCGTGTAGATCAAAAGCAGAATGGCGAGCGTCGCGCCGCGATCGACCGTTCGGTGCGAGATCGTTCCGGACGGGACCGCGACGGCGAGGATCGTCCCGCCGCCGACGATGATCGCCAAGTCGAGGAGAATCGACCGGATCGGAACGCCCAGATCTGCCCCGACGAGTCCCGTCAACACGAGCGGCGTCGCCAGCGGCGCGACGAGCAGCGAGCCGATCGAGACGACCGTCGCTAACTGCACGTCCCCGCCGGCCAGCCGTGTCCAGATGATCGCGCTGCCCGCCGTCGTCGGGACCGACAGCGCGATCGCGAACCCGAGGACACCGCCGCCATCGAGAACGAACTCGGCGAGTGCGATCCCGCCGATCGGAAACACGGCATAGGAGAGGCCGAGCGAGAGGCCGAGCAGAAACGCGTACGACGACAGATCGACCGCCGAGGGACGCAGCCCCCGAAGCGAACTGAAAACCAGGAAGATCACGAACGGTGTCACCAGCGGCTCCAGATACACCCCGAGGGCGGGGACGGCTATCCCGACCCCGGCGGCACAGACGACGACAAGCACGTTTCGATATCGGTCGATCAGCCCGTTGATCATCGCTGTGACGACACCCGGTTCGTCGGCGGAACCTACTTCGAGTGCGCCGCTTTCGCGTATATCGGTTTCGGAGCCCCATCGGCCGTCGATACGTCTTTACGTGATGACGAATCAGTTCCGTTCGTGTCCACCGCGCCCGACTGGCTGGATATCTTCGGCCACGACGAGCCCTACGACGACCAAGTCGACGGGATCGAGACCGCGATCGAGACGGCCAGAGAGTCGGGGTTCCTCGCCCTGGAGGGTGCCTGTGGGACCGGAAAGACGATGCTCGCGCTCACCGCCGGTATCGAGTCGGTTCGCGATCCCGACTCGTCGTTCGAACGCGTCTTCGTTCTCACGAGCGTCAAACAGCAGCTCCGGCAGTTCGAGGCCGACCTCCGGACCATCAACGCGAACCTGCCGGACGATTATAGCTCCATCTCGGCGATGACGCTCGTCGGCAAGGCGGACGTCTGCCCGTACAACCTCGAGAACGCCGGCGGCATAGACGACACGAACGTCTACGAGCGCTGTGAACGGCTCCGGGAGCGGACGCGGGGACTCGTCGACGAGGGGACCACCGCCGGCTCGCTCGTCTCGCGGGCGAAAAGCCAGCAGGTCGGGCTCGCCGATTCGGCCGGTACCGCGTCCTTTCTCGAGGCCGCTGACGAGCCGACGCCGTTCCCCAAGGAGATGCCCGAAGCCGGCGAGGGGAACGTCGAGTACTGTCCGTTCTATGCGGGATATCTCGAGGATCTGCCGGAAGAGGGCGATCCGGTCGAGGCCGTCCCGTTCGATTTCTCCGATTTCGGGTTGATCGAGTCCGAGGACCTCGTCGGTCTCTCGGCGGGCCACGGAAGCTGTCCGCACTCGGTGATGGGGGCCCTTCTGGGACACGTCGAGGTGCTCATCGGTAACTATTATCACGCCTTCGACCCGACCACGGTCGAATCGTTCACCGGCGGGCTCATCGACGAGGAAACGTTTCTCGTCTGCGACGAGGCGCACATGCTTGAACCCCGCGTTCGGGATCTCGTCGGCGACGGCGTCTCCGATCGGGCGATCGCGGACGCGGAACGCGAACTGTCGCGAGTCATCGAACCGCTGGCCGCCGTCGAGGAGGCGGGCACGGACGCACGTCACGGCTCGAGCGCGAGGGACGACGCGGCTGCGGTCCGCGAAGAGTTGAACGCGACGGACGTCACGCTGGGCGAACTCCGCGACACGCGACGGTTCCTGTCCGCGCTCGGCGATCGCCTCGACGAGCGTGTGACGGGGTATCTCGACGAGACCGTCCCGAACTGGCGGAGCGACCTCCCGGATCTCGACGACGACGAGATCCCGCTCCGGGAGCCCGAAACGCCCGCCATGGACGATCTGACGCGGTGGGCCGAAAGCCGGGGGTTCGACGGCCGGGTGTGGACGCGCGCCGAGAGCGTCTGTGCCGTCGCCGCCCGGGTTCTGGATACGCTCGAGGAGACGGAGAAACGCCGCGCCGCACCCCCGGTCGGGCGGACGCTCGCGCTGTGGCATCGGGCCGATCACACCGACTTCTTCCGCGAGATCGAACTCGAGCGGACGTGGGACGACATCCACCCGGACGAGACGTGGAAACGGGCCTACACGGCGAGTTACAGCCTCCACAACTGCCTGCCCGCGGACGCGATCGGCGACAGACTCGACGAATTCGGCGGCGGCGTGCTCATGAGCGCGACCCTGGAACCGCTCGACGTGTTCGCGGAGGTGACCGGGCTCGAACACCTCGAGTCCGAAGCCGACCGCCCGGTCGTCGAGCGGACCTACGGGCTCGAGTTTCCCGACGAGAACCGCGCCTCCTTCGCCGTCTCGGCGCCGAAGTTCACCTACGACAACCGGGGCGCCCCCGACGACACGACGCCGACTCGCCGAGCGTACGCCCGCGCGATCCGGCAGGTCGCCGACGCTTCCGGTAACGTGTTGGTCTGTGTGCCCTCGTATCGAGAGGCCGAGTGGGCCGCTTCGGTGCTGGAGGACGTCGACAAACCGGTGTTGCTCGACGAATCGACCGACGACGTCGCGACCGAGCGATTGAAGCGGGACTTTTTCGCCGGCGAGCCGAAGGTACTGGTGACGAGTCTCCGGGGGACGCTCACGGAGGGCGTCGACTACCGGGGCGATCGACTCGCCGCCGCGATCGTCTGTGGCGTCCCGATCATCAACACTTCGAGTCCCCGAACTCGGGCCGTCAGAACCGCCTACGACCGGGCCTTCGGCGATGGGTTCAAATATGCGCTCGCGGTGCCGGCGGTCCGGAAAGCCAGGCAGGCGATCGGCCGTGTCATTCGCGGTCCCGACGAGCGCGGCGTCCGCGTGCTCTGTGACGAACGCTACGCGAAGGAGTCGTGGGACAGCGTCCGGGAACTGCTCGGCGAGGCCGAGCGCGAGGAGTTCCGTCCGGTCGGGACCGACATGTTCGGCTACGCCCTAGAGCAGTTCTGGGGCGAGTGAACGACTCGCCACCTAACCGAGCACCCAGGCGTCCACCGGGTTGAACCCGACGGTCAACGTCTCGCTCTCCGGAGGGGTCGGAAGCGAGACGACGAGTCGCCTGTCCCCCCAGGCCAGTCGAACACGGGTCGTCTCTCCGAGGAACTCGCTGTCGATCACGCGGGCGGTGATCCGGTTCCGGTCTTTCCCGGGCTTGAACGCTCCCGGACGGACACAGAAGGTCACGTCGCCCTCGGGATCCTCTCCTCCGTCGATCTGGAACGTTCGATCTCGGACCCGAACGGGCGTTTCGGTACCCTTCGGTCCGTCCGAGCGTCCGACGACCGTGCCGTCGAAGACGTTGTTCTCGCCGATGAAGTTCGCTACGAACCGACTCCGTGGCCGTCGATAGAGCGCCTGCGGCTCGCCGACCTGTTCCAGTTGCCCCGCCGACAACACGGCGAGCCGATCCGAGACGGCGAGCGCCTCGGCCTGATCGTGTGTGACGTAGACGGTCGTCACGCCGAGTTCGGACTGTATCGATCGGATCTCCCGTCGAAGTCGCTCTCTGAGCCGGGCGTCGAGCGCGCTCATCGGCTCGTCGAGAAGCAGGATATCGGGGTCCGGGGCCAGCGCGCGGGCCAGCGAGACCCGCTGTTGTTGGCCGCCGGAGAGTTCGGTCGGATCGCGATCGGCCATCCCCTCGAGATCGACGAGTTCGAGGAGTTCGTCGACCCGCTCTCCGCGGGAGACGCCGCCGGGCGGATCGGCGAAGTTGAGTCCGTAGGCGATGTTCTCGCCGACGTCCATGTGCGGGAACAGCGCGTAGTTCTGGAAGACGACGCCGACGTCTCTGTCCTCCGGCGCGGTCCCGCTGACGTCCTCGCCGCCGAACCGGACCGTCCCTTCCGTGGGGGTCTCGAACCCGGCGATGAGCCGGAGCGTCGTCGTCTTCCCGCAGCCGGAGGGCCCGACGAGCGTGAAAAACTCCCCGTCGCGGACCGACAGCGAGACGTCATCGACGGCCGTCGTCGGACCGTACCGCCGCGTCGCGCCGTCGAGTTCGATCGCCGGCGGCGCGTCGCCGAACTCAGATCCCAAAGCTCTCACCCCCGAGCCGGTCGATGGCGACGAAACTGACGCTCGTTACCGCGAGCAAAACGACTCCCATTGCGGCCGCCGGTCCGAGCCGCCGACCGATGAACCGTTCGATCGCGATCGGCATCGTGAACTGGTCGGTCCCCGACGCGAGGACGATCGTCGAGGAGAACTCACCCATCGAGATCGCGAAGGCGAACGCCGCCCCGGCGACGACCCCCGGCCACACGAGCGGGATCTCGATATCCACGAGCGCCCGGGTCCGAGCCGCCCCGAGCGCGCGGGCGGACTCGACCAACGCTGGATCTAACCCCTCCAGTCCCGGTGCGACGGTCCGGACGACGAACGGGTAACAGGCGACGGCGTGGGCGGCGATTATCGCCACCGTCCCGCTGGCGGCGATCCGCCAGCCGGCGATCTCGACGCCGAAGACGACGCCGCGGAGCAGCCCCAGCCCGACGATGATCCCCGACACCGCCAGCGGCGCCATCGCGACGATATCGACGAGCTTCCGGCCGCGGTACCGTCGCGTCGTCAGCGTCGCGACGACGACACCCATCGGCAGGGCGATACCGAGCGCCGCGACGGCGAAAAGCACGGAGTTCCGGACCGCCTCGAAGGGCTGGACCTGAAAGGCCGCCCCGGTCGCCTGCCGTTCCAGGAGGAACCGGTAGTGATCCAGCGTGAGTCCGTTCGGTCCGGCGACACTGGCGTAGATCATGCTCGCGATCGGAGCGACGAAGACGAAAAGCGCGATGACAGCGTAGAACCCGATCCCGATCCGGGGGATCGCCTCCCGGACGGAAACCGACGCCGGAACGAGCGGCTTCCGCGGAAGCGGTCGGCGGCCGCGCGAACGCACCGCGTGACCGGCCTCGTACCGGAGATAGCCGTAGAGGATTCCGAGCGTGATGACCAGCTCGATGATGGCGAGCGCAGCCGCCTCGGCGTAGTTGAGATCCCGGATCAGCCGGTAGACGAACACCTCGACGGTCGCGAGCTGGAACCCACCGAGCGCGAGCACGATCGGAAACGTCCCGAAGGTGAACACGAACGTGAGCGTCGCGCCCATCAGAACGGCCGGATACAGCTGTGGGGCGACGACGTCGCGGAAAGCCCGAAACGGCCCCGCGCCGAGGCTCCGTGCCGTCTCGACGGCGCTGGCGTCGACCGACTCCCAGGCGGCGGTCGTCACCCGCGCCACGAGCGGCGCGTTGTAGAACGCGTGGGCGATGAGAATGATCTCGAGGGTGAACATCAACTCGACGGGCGGGAGGCCGAACACCCCGAGGACGGCGTTCACCGTCCCGTTGCTGCCGAAAGTGGCCGCGAACCCGACGGCGACCATGATCGAGGGGACGACGAACGGGAGGATCGTCAACGATCTGAGCGTCCGTCGGCCGTAGAACTCGAACCGGGCGAGCAGATACGCGGCTGGCAGCCCGAGTGCGACGCTCAAAAGCGTCGAGAGGAACGCCTGATACGCGGTGAACCCGACGACGCCGATCCGGCGATCGGCAGAGAGGAGATCCCGGCCGACCGCGATCGGGGATTCGCCGGCGAAGAGTCGGGCGAGCTCGCCGAAATAGAACGGGTCACGGAGGAGTTCGACGAACGCCGACAGCGTAAAAACGCCCCCGACGACGAACGCCTCGATGAAGACGGTCCCGACGGGGTAGTAGAACATCACCAAGAGCAACGTGACCGTCCCGATCCCGAAAAGCAGTATCGCTCGCCGTTCGAACCGATGACGAAGCGCCCGTCCCCGATCTTTGGTCCCGTTCGTCCGGTCGGACTCGCCGTCGGCTTTCCCGACAGGCGCCGCCGGGCCGCCGTCGGTTCGCGGTTGCCCGCCTCTTCCGGCCCCTCCGTCACCGTTCGGGCTGCTCATCCGGTTGCCTCCGGTTTCGATCTCACGGTAGACGTCTCCGTCGCCGGAGGGGAAACGGCTTTGAGACGAGCAGGCGAACGCGACGGTATGACCGCTTTTGCGCTACTGCGTGTAACGCCGATCAAGGAGGGCGACATCACCGCCGACGTCGCCGCCGCCGTCGAAGCGCTGGAGGGGTACGACGTCGAATACGAGACGACGCCGATGGCGACGACGCTCGAGGCCGACGACGTCGGCGAACTGTTCGCGGCGTGTGCGGCCGCCCACGAGGCAGTCGACGCTCCGGAGGTCCAGACGCTCGTCCAGATCGACGAGAAGGACAAGCGGATGACGGCCGACGACAAGGTCGACGCCGTCGAGTCGGAGCTCGGCCGCGAGGCGAAAAGCGGCGGCGAGTGAACGGGTTCGGGGGTCACGTCCGGCTCAGCGATCGCCGACGACTTCCCGTTCCCACTCCGAGATCCACCCTTCCAGGTTCCCCATGAGTTCGTCGTAGCCGAAGAAGACGACGTTCTCCGGATCGGGTTCGATGGCGTACTCGCGGTAGACCTCCGGCAGCGTCGTCTCGGTGTTGACCGGGCCGGTGACGTTGAGTTCGGCGATCTTCGCCTGCGTTTCCGGCTCGAGGACGAACTCCATGAACCGGCGGGCGAGCTCGTCGTCGGTGCCCTGTGCGAACCGCCCCATCGCGTTGAGGTTGGCGTACCCCTCGTCGTTCAGGAGGCTGACTTGGTGTTTGTCGAGGTCGTTCTCGAACCGCCTCGCGTACACTCGGTCGTTCGAGTACGAGAACACGGACGGGATCTCGCCCTCGTCGAACTGCGCGTACGCCGTCCCCCACGAATCGAGGATCCGGACGTCGTTCTCGAGGAGGTCGTTCCAGTAGTCGAGCCAAGTGTACTCGCCGTCTGTGCCGAACTCGTGGATCGTCCACAGCAGGAAATACAGCCCGGTGTTGCTCCCCTCTGCGGGGTTCGAAACGGCGAAGTTCCCCTCGAACGGCTCACCGAGGAGGTCCTCGAACGTCTCGGGTTTCTCCAGCGTCCGGCCGTCGTAGACGACGGCGGCATAACTCGAGTACGCCGGTACCATCCGCTCGTTGGGATCGAAGTAGAACTCCTCGCCGATGTTCTCGCCGTGCTCTAGGGCACCGATATCGGTCGGTTGGAACAGATCGCCGTCGGTGTTCTCGTCGACGCGCACCAACTCGTTGGGCTTGATCCCCATATACACCTCGGCGTCGATGTCCACGCCGGCGTTGTGTCGCTCGATGAAGTGGTTGATCGGCGAATCCGGGATCACCCACTCGAACTCGACGTCGTGGCGGGCCTCGAACTCCTCTTTGATCCACTCGCCCGGGCTATCGCTCGGTGCGTCCACGAACGAACCGTACGTCGCGACGGCGAGCGTGTCGGGTTCGTCCCGCCCGGAGCCGGTGGTGCCGCCGTTGTCGTCGTTCCCGTTGCCGTTGCCGTTGCCGTTCCCGTTGTCTTCCTCGACCGGATCTGCCGTACAGCCGGCGATGCCGACCGTGGTCGCCGCACCGGCCGCCGTGAGAAAGGTACGTCGTCTCATTACCTCGTGGTTGTACTCAGTGGTACGTAAGGCTCCCGGTCGAGACTTCTACAGTGAGGTCACCCCTCCTCGGTCGGAAGCGTGATCGTCCCGTCCTCCGGAACGTCGCCGTCCGGGTCGGCCAGATCGAGCCGTCCGGTCGCCTCGAGCGTCCGAAGCGCGTACAGATCACACGACTCCGGAACGGCGTCGAGTATTCCGGACGAGACCATCCCGTCCCAATCGAGCGGATGGCTTCCCGGGCTGTGCCACCTCGATCGGGGCGCGAGGAACGGCGGATCCCACTGGCCGTCACGTTCGTTGAACTGCTGGGTGGGTGTGTGCCGAACGAGCGAGAGATGTCGGTCGAGCGGGGAGAGCTCTCGATCGGTCAGTTCCGCACGCTCGGGCGGGACGTCACTCACCAGTCGGTAGTACTCCGCGGCGAGCGCTGCGTGTGCGCGCTTTCCACGGCGGGCATCGAGCGGGAGCTGACTCCAGGCCCGGACGTACGCCGGATCCCAAAGCGGCAGCCACCACTCGACGCCCGCGTCCTCGTAAACCCGGAGATCGCCGTTCGTGAACGTCGTCATTCGTCCCTCCCACTCCCACCGTTCGTATGCGGCCGCGGCGGTCGTCGGACTGTCGATGACGTCCGCCGGTCGATCGCCGAGCAGTCCACGCTCGATGCGTCCTCTCGCCGCGTCGGCGAAGGCTGGATCGTTCCACCCCCAGAGGTTGTAATGCCTGTCCAGAACGTATTCGAGCAACGCATCCATCGTCGGTTCGATCGGCGTGTCGGTCCGATCGCCGGGGAGACATCCGGATTTCGTGCTATCGTCCACCTCACCGACGAACGCCGGGAGCCGCTCGCTCGGTGTCGCGACGGTGTGTCCCGGACAGAATAGCGCGTCGGCCGGAACGCGCTCCTCCTCCAGAAGCCGATGGACTGCCGGCCACTCGGCGAGAAACGGCAGTGCGTCCCCGCCGAAGGCGTTCCGTCGATAGCGCCTGCACGCGTCGCTTCGGTACCGTTCGCGCCAATCCGCCGCGCTGTAGGGGACGAACTCCCAGCGAACGCCGAGTCGGTCCGCGACCTCTCGGCTGAGTTCCACGTCGGGATGGCCGGACCGTCCGAACGTGAACCCGACGACTTCGCGGTCGCGGGAGACGAGTCCGGCCGCGATCAACCGGGAGTCGTACCCGCCGGAGAGCGGGACGACGACCGGCCGATCGCCGGCGACCCGTTCGAGCCGATCGAGGGCCGTTTCGAACCCTTCCCGGAGCGTCCGTCTCGGATCCTTGTCGTTCGCTCCGCCGTCCGTTCCCGGCCAGTACTCCCAGTACCGTCGCCGACGGATCTCCCCGCCGTCGAGTGCGACGACTTCGCCGGGTCGAACCGACGCGACACCCGCCCAGATCGTGTCGGATCCGGTGACGTACCGGGTAAGCAGGAACTCGCTTTCGGCGACCGGATCGGTTTCGCCCCCGACGGCGTTCCGGACCACCCGACCGCGGTCGCTGACGAGCCCGCCCTCAGCCGCGTGGTACAGCGGTATAGTCCTGGCTCGGTCCGCGACGAGATAGACGGCGGATCCGGTATCGACGACGGCGGCGAAGAAACCCTCCAGCTCCGAGGCGACGGCTGTTATCGTCCGGAGAGAGCTGCCATCGGTCACGACGTCGTCGAAGCGGGCCGCGATCCCTCCGGCGTCGAGAAGCCTTCCGTCCGCGAAGGCTCTCCCGCGGACGGTGGCGGTGCCGACGGTCACCCACCCCGGCGATCGGAGGTCACTACGCATGCAGAAAAACACCGGGTGCGGTCGACAAACCGTTTTCTATCACCACGCGGCCTCGAGTATTGCCTTCATCCCCTCCGTGGACACGTCGAGATCCGATGGTGGGTGTGGCGATCCGCTCCAGGGGTGTGCAGTTTTCAATGGTTCGGCCGTCGACCCGGCCGAGTTCGGGGCGTCGTTGGCGAGCACGAACGCGTCGGCGGCCATCGTCGCGACGTCCTCGAAGACCGATCGGTCGATCCCCTCGACGTCCCGGAGCCGTTCGGGGAGATCGAGACCGTCCCGGAGGCTTCGAACCGCCGCGACGATTTCGTCGTCGACGTTCTCGCTTCCCTCGATACCGAGCGCTTCGGCGAGGAGATCGCGGCGCCCGTCGGCGTTCTCCAAGAGCCACGCGAGCGACTCCGGCGCGACGGCGGCGTGTCCGACGCCCAACTGGACGTCGGCGTGGATCCGAAGCGAGTGCCCGAGGGCGTGCAACACCGAGAACGTCGTGCCGCTCTCTCGTGTCGCCCCGTACTGAGCGAGGGTGACGCCCCGGAGTGCGGTATCGAGGTCACCCGGTGTCGGTTTCGGGCCGAGCGATCCGAGCGCTTCCGAGAGCAAGGAAAGTCCCTCGAGTGCCGTCGCGTCCGTAATCGGTGTCCGGTTGCTCGCATACAGCGTCTCGACCCCCTTGTTGAACCCGTTCATCGCGGAGCCGGCGAGTACGCCCCACGGCGTGGTCGCGACCAACTCGGGATCGTAGACGATCAGTTCCGGCATCAGCTGTGTCGCCCCGACACCGCCGCCGACGGGCTCCTCGACCAGTCCGGAGGCCGGATCGGCGCTGACGCCGGCCAGCATCGAGAGCCCCCCGCCGGCGAGCGTCGTCGGAACCGCGACGACCGGCGTCGTCGTCTCCGGAACCGAGAGCGTCGCCGTCGCCGCCAACTGCGCACCGAGCTCCTCGGGCGTCCGGTCCGAACCGACGAGCGCGCTCGCGACGCGTGCGACGTCGAGGCTGCTCGCGCCGCCGAGTCCGACGAGCACGTCGGCTCCGAGTTCCTCGGCTCGACTCGCACATCCGATCGCCGTCTCGAGCCGCTTCGCCGGCGTCGTCTCGTCGAAGACGCCCGCCAGCCGATCTCCGAGTCCCTCCCGGATCGGATCCATAACGACCGAGCGATCGCCGACCGTCCGTCCACAGACGACGAGCGCGTCGTCGAACCCGAACCCGGCGAGCTCGCCGCCGACGTTCTCGACGCACCCCGGCCCGTGGCGGACGATCGGCGGATCGTACGCGAACCTGTACGCGCTGTTTCCGTCCATAACGGTACTGTGCTCGGGAGCCGTATAGACGTACTGGAGCCCCAAACGTTCGGGCCGGGCGATCCGATCCCGGCACGCCGCCCCGCCAAACAGTTTTCCACTCCGGGATCGAACCCGAGCCATGTCATCCCCACGCCGTCGATACATCCTCGCGGGGCTTTTGGCCGTCGTCGGGCTGCTCACGGTGGCCGTTCTCTGGGACGTCGTCGAGACGGTCTTTTTCGCGATCACGGTGGCCTACGTACTGTATCCGATCCGCCGCCGACTCGTCGACCGGGGCGTCCCCCGACGGATCGCGAGCGCGATAGTCACGACGGCAGCGTTTCTCGTCGTCATTGCGCTTTTGACCCCGATCGCGCTGGCGCTTTTCCAACGCCGCGGGTCGCTTATGGAACTTCTCAACAACCTCCCCGAGGAGCTCCCGATCGAGCTGTTCGGGTTCGTTTTCGTCGCCGACATCGCGGCGCTCGTCGCCGCCGCGAACGACTTCCTCCGCTCGGTCGCGATCTCTTTGGCCGCCGACGCGATATTCATCGTCCTCCAGCTCGCGATGTTCGTGCTCGTTCTCTACGGGCTGCTTTTGCGCCCCCGTGCGGTCGGACAGGCGATCTACGGGATCACGCCCCCACCCTATCACGACGTCGTGGACGCGATACACAAACGAGTCGCGGCCACGCTGTACGCCCTCTACGTCATCCAGGCCGCGACGGCGGTCATCACGTTCCCCATCGCGATCGCCGTCTTCTATGTCCTCGGCTATCCGGACGTCTTCGTCCTCGCGGTTGTCGCTTCCATCCTGCAGTTTTTCCCGATCGTCGGCCCGGGAATGCTCGCGGCGGCGCTCGCCGGCTACGACGTACTGCTCGGAATGCCGACGCGTGCCCTCGGTATCATCGTTCTCGGCCCCCTCTTGATCGGTCTGTTACCGGATATCCTCATCCGACCCCGAATGGCCTCGCGTCGGGCGAAACTCCCGGCGAGCCTCTATTTCGTCGGCTTCGTCGGCGGCGTGCTGACGGTCGGCGTCATCGGCATCATCGCCGGACCGCTCGTGGTTGCGGTGCTCGTCGAACTCGTCGACCTTCTCGGCGAAGGTGGCGAGTAACCGACCGTCTAGCGCTCCATCTCGCGTTCAAGTTCGCGGAGCTTCTCGATCCGCGTCTCCATCGGCGGGTGCGTCGAGGCGATCTTGCCGATGAACCCTCGGGTGATCGGAATGATGAAGAAAGCGTTCATCTCGGCTTGCTCGCGGAGGTCCCTGTCGGGCATCTGATCCATCCGCCCGGAGATCTTCATGAGCGCGGTCGCGAGCGCCGAGGGGTTGCCGGTGATCGTCGCCGCGCCGCGGTCGGCGGCGTACTCCCGATACCGACTGAGGGCGCGGATGAGAAGAAACGAGAACACCCACACCAAAAGCGAGACGGCGATCGCGACGATCATCGGTGCCTGGTTCCGCCCCCGACCGCCGAAGAGCCAGCCCCACCGGACGATGAAGAAGGCGATCGTCGAGAGGAAGGAGGCGATCGTCATCACGGCCACGTCGCGGTTCTTGATGTGTGCGAGCTCGTGGGCCAACACGCCTTCGAGTTCCTCGTCGTCGAGCGTGCCGAGAATCCCCGTCGTCACACAGACCGCGGCGTTCGACGGCGATCGCCCCGTCGCGAAGGCGTTCGGGGTCCGGTTGTCGGCGACGGCGACGGTCGGCTTCGGGAGATCGGCCTGCTGGGAGAGGCGGGTGATCTGGGCGTGTAACTTCGGGTACTCCTCCTCCGTGACCGTCCGGGCACCCATCGAGCGAAGCGCGAGCTTGTCGCTGAAGAAGAACTGAAAGATAGAGAACGCCCCGAGTAAGACCGCCGCGAAGAGTAGATTACCGAAATACAGCGTCAGTACGCCGATAAAGACCAAATAGAGCGCGAAGAGCAGGAACATCGTAAACCCCATGCGGGCCCGCAGCCCCCAGTCGGTTTGCCATTGCATATCCGACCGTTTGTGGCCGGCGTTGAAAAGTCTAACAGTCGACCGCGACCGGGATTCCAACAGAGCCAAGTCCGTGGTTTCCGTCCACCGATACAATGAGCGTACTCCGAGACGACATCGAAGACCTCCAGGCTCGATACGACGAGGGACTGTCCGCCGACGACGTCGGCGAAAGCGAACGCGCGCTCCTCGATGAGTTCCTCGATTCGCTGGAGGCCGGCGAGATCCGGGCCGCCGAGAAACGCGACGGCGAGTGGGAGGCCAACGGCTGGGTCAAACAGGGGATCCTCCTGAACTTCGGGCTTCGGGACATCCGGACGCACACCTACGGCGACGTCGATTACCACGACGTCCTGTCGCTCCGGGAGACGGACGACCTCCCGGGCCGAGGGACCCGCAACACGCCGGACGGGACCGTCATCCGCCGGGGGGCCTACGTCGGCGGCGACGCCATCGTCATGAGCCCGGCGTTTATCAACATCGGCGCACACGTCGGCGACGGCACGCTCGTCGACTCCTGTGATACGATCGGGTCCGCCGCACAGATCGGTGACGACGTGAAAGTCGGCGGGAACGTCCTCATCGGCGGCGTCCTCGAACCGGTCGAGGCCGCGCCGGTCGTTCTCGAGGACGGCGTCTCGCTCGGGGCCGGCTGTCGCGTCACCAGCGGGTTCGTCGTCGGCGAGGGAAGTGTCGTCGGCGAGAACACGCTGTTGACGCCGCGGATCCCCGTCTACGACCTCGTCGAAGAGGAAGTCGTTTACGGCGAACTCCCGCCCGAACGGCGCGCCTTTACCCGCTTCGTCGAATCGAGCGTGGGGGAACACCACCTCTTCGAGGGCGGCGCCTACAAGCCCGCGGTCGTCGCGACGGACGTCGAGGCCGAGACGCTCGAGGCGACGGAACGCGAGGACGCGCTGCGCGATAACTGATAAGTGGTATCGTCGTCAGTCGAAGGGTTTCGGCTCCGCTTCCTGGCACTACACCCGCTTCCCACAGGGGTTACAAACCTCTACGACTAGCCCTGTGGCTGTCACCGGTTCGGGCTGGAGTCTTCCCCTTTTTTGTGTTCAGGACGCGTTCTCGGAACCGTTTTCCCCGTTGCTCCCGGCTTCTTCACCGCCGCTGTCCGTTCTCTCCGTCGTTGTGATCCTCCTTTCCCCGTCGCTCGCGTGCATCGCTCTTTCGCGCGCACTCTCGGCCGCGTATCCGGCGACGTAGCCGGCGGTTCCACAGACGAGACCGCCGATGCCGGCCCCGACCGGGCCGCCGACGGCGCCGAGAACCGACCCGGCGAACCCGGTCGCCGTCGCCGTCCGTCGTCCGGCCTCCTCGGGGTCGTCCACACAGTACGGGCAAGCCTTCGAACCGCGGGTATGGCTACACTCCATGTATTATGTCTTTCGTCAAACGACAAAATTCTTTGTACCGGCGCGAGTGTCCCGCCGTCTCGCATCGACCGGCTCCGCGCGTCTTCTTCCGGTCGGTCCGTCCGAAAGCGGCCCCTTTTTGCGACTCCGAGACGCAGTGTCGACAATGGCAGATCTCGAGCTTCCCGACCGCCCCGAGGCACCCGACGTCGCGGCGGACGGCGTCTGGCTTCACTGTATCGAATGCGGCCACGAGCACCCGCCGTTCGAGGGGATCGTTTACACCTGTGACTCCTGTGGCGGCCTCTTGGAGGTCCGGTACGACCGGTATCCGACCTTCGACGAGTTCGAGGGGACCGGCGTCTGGCGATACAACGCGGCGCTGCCCTTCGAGGAGGGGGTGACGCTCCCCGAGGGAAACACGCCGTTGCACCGGGCGCCGCGGCTCGAATCGGAGGTCGGCGTCCGGAACCTCCGGATCAAACACGAGGGGATGAATCCGACCGGATCGTTCAAGGACCGCGGGATGACCGTCGGCGTTCGGGTCGCCGAGGAACTCGACGTCGACCGTCTGGCCTGCGCCTCGACCGGGAACACCTCGGCGGCCCTCTCCGCCTACGGTGCGCGCGCAGGTTTAGAGACGCTCGTACTCCTGCCCGCCGGCAAGGTCGCCGCCGGCAAGATCGCACAGGCGAGCCTCCACGGTGCGCGAATCCTCGAAGTCGACGGAAACTTCGATTCGTGTCTGGATATCGTCCAGGAACTGGCCGACCGCGGCGAGGCGTATCTGCTCAACTCGCTGAACCCATTCCGATTGGAGGGTCAAAAGACGATCGGCCTCGAGATACTCGAGGCCTGTTACGACGAGCAGGGTCGGTTCCCGGACCGGATCGTCCTGCCGGTCGGCAACGCCGGCAACACCGCGGCCCTTTATAAGTGCTTCCGAGAGATGGTCGCGAGCGGCGACCTGGCTCCCGGGGACGTTCCGAAGCTCACCGGCGTGCAGGCCGAGGGCGCCGCCCCGATGGTCGAGGCGATCGAGGAGGGACTCGAGGACACCCGGCGTTGGACGGACGTCGAGACGATCGCGACGGCGATCCGGATCGGCAACCCGGTCAACGCGCCGAAGGCACTTCCGGGGATCCGCGGGACCGGCGGGACCGCCGTCTCCGTCTCCGACGAGGAAATCACCGATGCCCAGCGTGCGATCGCGGGCGAAGGGATCGGTGTCGAGCCCGCCTCGGCGGCCTCGGTCGCCGGGCTCAGAAAGCTCCGCGAGTCGGGAGTCGTCGACGGCGGCGAGGACGTCGTCTGTCTGACGACCGGACACCTGTTGAAAGATCCCGACGCGGCCGCCGCCGCCGGCCGCGACCCGGAACCGGTCGACAACAGTACGGAGGCGGTGCTCGACCGGCTCGCCGGCGGAACCGGATCGGTCGGTCGATCGGGCCTTTTCGGTCGGATTCGGGGTCTTCTCCCCTGAGCTTCCTCGATCTCACTCGCGGTTTTCGTTCGACCGAGTCATAACGGACGGGCTCATATCCCGGTTATTTCGAATGCGGTTTCACGTTCGGAATCTTTGAGGATCCGACCGAGGATCGCGAACTCGAAGCTAGGTTCGATGTCTTCGTTGTACACGCGGTCTCCCGTCTCTTCGAGAAAGACCGTGAGCTCCCCCCGTTCGTTGGCGATCCACACGCAGCCCTCGGCGACGATCGGTCGGTGTTCGACCGTGCCGTCGACACGAGCTTCCCACAACTGGTCACCGGTGTCTCGATCATACCCGAGGACATACCCGGCCTCCGTTCCGACGTAGACACCCGACTCGCCGACCCCGGGTGTAGTGTTGACCTCATAGCTGGTGTCGGTCGCCCAGTGTTCGTCAGCCGATGGTAGCGTCAGTGCTCGGATCGTATTGCCCGGAACGTAGAGGACGTCGTCTACGCTTACGGCCCGGTTGAACCCGGTCGACTCCCTACGTTCGTCGAGTAGCTCCCGGGTAGACAACTCGTAAATATAGAGGGTAAACGTCTGTTGGACAAAGAGCCGATCGTCGTTGGCGATGAGTCCGTTGACGAAGCCGTCTTCGAGTTGAATCTGCCATCGTTCCTCGCCCGTCTCTGCATCGACTCCTCGGACGATCGGCTCTTGATCGCTTCCCGAGCCGCTGGCTTGGCTCGCGTATACAATCAGATCATCGAGCTTCGCTGTGGCGCCGATGTTCGTGTGGAGCCCATCGGCGGGTTCGTCGTTTACCCACCGCTGGGTGCCGTCTTCGGGATCGAAGGCGTACACCCGTCCCCCCAATTCGTCTTCTCGTGCTCTCGCGCCGACGTATACTCCGGATGCATCCACGGTAAGCGTATCTCGATGCCCACCTCCGATCGAAAGCAGATATCCCTCCTCGATATCGGACTCAAAGACAGTCTGACCGTCCGGGCGTACCCGTTCGAGAACATCGAAACGGGACCGAAAAAAGAAATCCCCGCCAGCAGTCGCGAGCGATCCGGATGGCGCCGACCAAACCGGGTCGAGTTCGATATCGAACGTCTCAGGGTCCGGTGTTTCGGTTTCGTCCGTCGACTCTGTTTGTGGGCTACCTGCGCTGTCTTCCTCTTGGGTCCCCTCAGAGTTTTCCGCGAGTCGCAGACAGCCTGCGGTGCCTATAAGTCCGATTCCCCCACACTGAGTGAGCCACCGTCGTCGGGAACGCCGTCCTTCGCGTGACATCCGATACGGAAGAAGCCGGCTACGAATATATAAATGTAGCGAGGATCGAGCCCATGCATCGGTCGGCCGAACGAGGCTACAGTCGGTACCGTTAGGCAACCCTTGGTTCGAGTGGTTGTCGAGGGACGAGCTGTCCGACGATCTACAAGCGGAGCGGGCCGAGGCAGTTCACTTTTCGGGCGATTCGCTTTCTTCGGTTCGATACCGCACAATCGCATCGGAGACACGCTCCGGATCCGGAACGTGTTCGAATTTAATAAACCCGAGACTCTGGTTCGTACCGCCACTAAGTACTGAGACGGTTCCGTACCCCAGTAACGTCTCGATCGGGTCTCGAGAAACCTCGACACCACGGATCTTCTGAAAGGGCATCTCCCGTCGTCGATACCGGTATAAGAGGGCGTATTCCCGTAATACTCCGTCATTGGAGACGACGTAACGCATCCGGCTGAGAACGTACATCTTGAGGAGGAGTCGGACCGAAACGAACCCGCCGACAAGCAGGACGACCCACAGTACGACCTCGGTAAGCTCCGGTGTTCCGAAGAGCGTCGGATTGGCGACCAACAGCCCTACGATCGCGAGAACGAGAAGGGCGGTGATCCCCAGTGCGATACCGGCCGGTTTGAGCGTCGGGCGACTGGTAAACGAACCACCAGCGCTGTCCGTGTCGGGGCTGTGATCCGTTGGCACGTTACGATCGATATCGGTTGATGTCGGGTCTGTATCACTCATGGTATCCCTATTTCGAAGACCGAGATCGCGATGGAGCCAAGCACATACAACACGGGTGCAGAGGAGACGAGCACGACGGTTCCGAACGCTTGAATCCGCGATCCGTTGTGGTTCGTTCTGACGCCGGCATACAGCGAGTACAACAGATACACGATCGAGACGGCGAGTCCGGTGAGAAAGACGTATCCGGTCGTCGTCATCCCGGCCGTGTTCGGCATGACCACATTCCCACCGGGAAGTGTCACGCTCGTCCCGGTTAGATCGATGATGGTCGATATGAACGCGGATTGGACTGCGAGCACGACTCGATCGGCGACGACGACCGATTCACTGATCGACAATGCCCAGACGAAGCTGTAGACTGCCGCAAGGTACATGCCGGACGCGTAAACGATCGTGTGGACCGACTGCAACAGTCCCTGGGATGTCCGAAGCACCACAACAGCGATATGGAACACGACGAAAATCGCGATCGAACCGGTGACGAGAAACGCAGTGTTTTCGGCAAACGACCGGACAAAGATCCAAAGTTCGGCCACGTTCCAGCCGAAAGCACCCGCGAGGGCGGCGATCTGTTGTGGTGGTTCGGCCGTGGCTGTCGCCATGCCGAACCCGGCATACGTGAGTGGAAGAGCATACAGAGCGAGGCCGATCAGATACACCAACGAGAGTGTAACCCCCTTTCGGGCTCTGGAGATGACTCCTCTCTCGTACACCGCCGACCGGCCACCGATGTATTGTTCCGGATTGATGAATGCCCGAACGATCTGAAGCAGACCGGACGGCACGTAGACGGCCATACACAACCGGAACGGAGCGCCATTATTTTAGTTCCATCGGTCATCGAAACTGCACATCGACCGTCGTTCTCCCCCTCTCCGGGAGCAGACCGACACCGCAACGCACTTCGAGACGACGCCTCGATGGTCGTGTATGGCTCCGACGCGCCGAGCGTTCCTCGGTCTCTTTGTTGCCGCGCTCTCCGGTTGTCTCTCCGAGCCGGACCGTCGCTGTCCGGGAGCGACCGTCCGGGTGTCGATGCGGCCGAACGGCGCCGAATCGCCGCTCCGACTCGATCCCGAATCGCTCTCCGCCGAGACGGTCGGCGTCATCGAGACGGCGATCGAGGGCGAACACGTCGAGCGATGTGTCTCCTGGGATCCGGGACCGGACGAGACCGGGCCTTCACCGGGGCTGTCGGCGCTCGCTGACCGGATCGAAGCCCACATGGGCGTCGAGTTATCGACCCGCGACGGGGCCGTCGAGACCGACATCCAGTACGAAGGGACCGGCTATCGGCTCACGCTGGAGATCGAACGGAGCGGATAATGCGTCACCGACGCCTCGACAGGTTCTTTCGCTTCCGCGTGGTACTGTAGCCCAATGGATCGGCTCCGATCGCTCCGAAACGACCTCCGCTCGGAGATAGAGGGCGCCCTTGCCGGTCGACACACGCCTAGACAGGTCGCCGGGAGCTTCGCTCTGGGGGTGTTCATCACGTCGCTGCCCACGTTCGGGGTCGGCGTCCTGGCTTTCTTCGCTATCGTCTGGCTATTCGCGAGCGTCTCGAAACTGGCGCTTTTCGCTTCGGTGTTGGTGCTGAACCCCGCCGTCAAGTGGGGCGTTTACGGGGCGAGCTTCTGGCTCGGGTCGGTGCTCTTGGGGCCCGTCGAGGGTGTGACTCGGAGCGATCTCTCCCTGTCCGCCGGCCCGGAGATCATCGTCCGGTTGCTCGTCGGGAACCTGATCATCGCGGTCGTGTTCACGGCCGTCGCGTACGTCGTGGCCTATCGGCTGACGGCCGCCTACCGCCGTCGAAATATCGGCTTCGGTTCGCCCGAAAAACCGTTCGATTGATCTCAGCCACGTGAAGACGGAGCAATCCCGACAGATACAACAGATCTCAGCCAGCTTTGCATATTCACATTACAGGAGGCTGCAATCGGCACGTTCGGGACTCGCCCGTACCGATGTCGCGTTCCGTCTTGGACCTATAGAGTCGGACGGATTATATATTACCGTCGATGACATTTTGTGCTAATTCGACAATCCGTTCCAGATCGCCGATCCCGAACACGGCCACTGCAACGGTTCCAGCGATCGTTACCGTTATACCGACAAGCAGTACTATCCCGACGACTGATGATACTCCTCGATTATCCTCTTCAGCTAATTGACACAGTTCTCCCATATTTTATACGTAAGTTTGGTAGAAATGGATTATAATTAATCCCTCGGTGAAATCAATACTAGAACGGCTCGATCAGATACACCGATCGTACCGTCAGTTACTATCGGCTTGTTAATATATACTGTTTCAACATATCCGACTCAGTGTACAAAACCGGGTTGCATTCGAGGATTGAGACCGCGCGATCGAACGCCCGCCATACTGGTCGAGAGTTCCGTATTTTCCCCGCTCTCCGACCTCGCGTTGACGAGACGTTCTGTGTCTCGTCCACACACCTGAACGTGGAGCGCTCTGCGGACGCCCGATGACACCGAGTTCTCCGTGTGTTATATAAACTGACCCGGCGAGTCGGTCACTCCTCGTCGGCCGTGTACACGCCGACCAACATCAACACGAGCGCGACTACCCCGACCGCCAACAGTACGAGTCCGAGCAGCCCGATACCCTGTGTGAGGGCGTCCGGGGTCGATCCGACCTCTCCCATCGCGACCGCGATCGCCCATACGACTCCGGCGACGACGAGCGCCGCACTTCCCGTCTTCCCGTACGTCGAGATCGTCTCTGACATGTCTCTACCGGCGGTACGGCCGGGGGGTACCTGATTATTGCGTCTCGTCCCGGCGGTGTCGCGCCCGTTCGATCGATCAGGATCGCCGATCGGTCGGGGAGCCGTCGCTGCGGTGTGAGAGTCGTTCGCCGATCGAGGTCGGTACCGGCGTCCGACAGTACCCACAGTACCACGATCGGCCGGTCGCCCTCGACTCACGGTGGAGGTCCTCGAGCGCGGATAGCGTCGCGCCACAGCCGTCACAAGTGTAGGGGACGGACATGAACGACGGTTCGGTCTCGCCGTACACAATCGTGTCGGGACGGGAAGACAGTGATTATACCGGTGGCGGTCGATCCGGTGATCGATGGCCTACCGGTCGAGGACGATCGAACACGGGACCTTGCTCTTTCTCGGTGGGGTCGGTTACGGTTCGCTTCTCTTCGTGTGGTTTTCGCTCCCGGCGTATCTCACCCCGATCATCGACGCTCTGGGGTTGAGTGGAACGCAGGCCGGAATCCTGACCGGAGCGATCCCGCTGACATACATCCCGCTCGGTCTGTTGAGCGGTCTCGTCATCGACCGGATCGGCGCGCGCCTCGGTATCGGATTCGGGATCGCACTCGCGGGGATCGGGCAGTTCGGCCGGGCGTTCGCTCCCGATTTTCCGACGATGTTGGCACTGACGCTTCTGATGGGGGTCGGCGCGACGGGGCTCACGTTCGGGCTTCCGAAACTCGCCGCTGAGCTGTATCCCGCCGAGATGGTCGGCCGGGCCGCATCGGCCTATCTCGTTCTCGCGTACGCCGGAAGCGCGGCCGCCTTCTCGATCGGTCGACCGATACTCGGACCGGCCCTCGGTGGCTGGCGACCGCTGTTCTACGTGAGCGGGGGTGCAACGATCGCCTTCGCCGCCCTCTGGGGTCTCGCGGCGTGGTACGTGCCGCCAGGCAACCACACGGACGACGGCGGGACGTTCGAACTCGCGTCGCTGTCGGCGGATATCCGCGCCGTCGTCGGCCATCGGGATCTCAGACTCCTGATACTGCTCGGGACGATGTATCTGTTCGTCCTGCACGGGATTCAGAGCTGGCTCGTGACCGTCCTCGAAATGCGCGGGATCGCCCCCGAGATCGCCGGCAGCGTCACCGCGCTGTTGGTCGTCGGACAGACGGTCGGCATTCTCCTCGTTCCCGCACTGACGGCGCGTTTCGGCCGAACCCGGGCGGCACTCGCCGGGTGTGGTCTGTTGGGTGCACTCGGCGTGCTCGGACTCCTCGCGACGCCGGCGGTCGCCCTCTCGCTCGCGATTCCGGTCGTCCTCGTCGGTTTCGGGATGGGTGGACTCTCGCCGCTGATCCGGTCCGTTCCGGCCGAACTCGACGGCATCGGGCCGTCGTTAACCGCGACCGCCGTCGGCGTCATCTTCGCTGTCGGGGAGATCGGTGGCTTTCTCGGCCCCGTGGTCATCGGAACGCTCAGAGATATTACCGGCTCCTTTACCCCCGGAATCGTGCTGTGTTCGATCGCGGCGTTCGTCGCGGCGCTTGCGGGCATCGCGATGAAAGATCCCGCCAGTACCGACTGATCGATCGGACGGACCTACGGATCGAAAACTGTCGCGTTGCCGGTCGTCTCGATCCCGTCGGCGGTCGTTTCGGGAGCCGGCGGCGACCCCTCATACCGCGATTCGAGCGACGCGCGGACCGCATCGCGGACACAGACTCTGGCCGCGTTTCCGATCGCCGTCGCGCTGCCGGCGAAGGCGGTCGGTTCGCCGACCTGCCCACAGCCGACGGCGATCGCATCGCTCGTCGTCCCGGTACAGCCGACGAGACCGAGAAGCGTCGCCGTCTTCGCCTCGACGGCGGTCGACAGCAGTCCGGCCAGTCCGGAATCAGAGAGCGTCCGCCTCGCTCCGACGAAAACGTTGACCGTACCCGGCCCGGTCGGTTCGTCCGATTCGACTTCCCGATCGTTCCCACCGGTTTCCGCCATCGACAACACTGCCGGGTTCGAGACGCCCGCCGTCGCGACGACTTCGACCGGTCCGTCCCGTGCCCCCTTGGCGTTCGTCTGGCGAACGGCCGTCAAAAGCGTCGGCCCCATCGGTTCTTCGCCGATCCGTTCGGTCGCGTACGTCAGGAGATCCGTCCGGCCGAACCCATCGGGAACGGTGAGATTGTGCGCTCTCGGGGCAGTTGTGTACCCACCGTTGACGCCGGTCGAAAGCCACCGAGTCCCCGGACGCGACAACGTCAACTGTTCCTCGGTCCGTTCGTACTCGAACATCAACGCACCTCGTCGAACACCGACAGCAGCCGTGCGGTCGACTCCCGATCCCTGACGGCGATTCGGACGTGTCGGTCGAGTCCCCGAAACGTCGTCGCGTCCCGGAGGACGACACCACGCTGCCGGCAGGCGGCGAGTAGCCCATCCGGCGGCTCGCCGACGTCACAGAGCACGAACGGTGCCGCCGAAGGCGTGACGTCGAACCCCCTCGATTCGAGTTCCCCGCGGAGGAACGCCCGCTCGCGGGCGACGCGACGGCGGGTCCCGGTGACGAACGCGGCGTCACGCATGGCGTGTGCGCCGACAGCGGCCGCCGGACCGCCGAGCGACCACGCGGGCCGAGCGGTCCGGAGCCGGTCGAGCGGCTCCCCTTCGGCGACCGCAAAGCCCGCCCGGAGACCGGGGAGGCCGAACAGTTTCGTCAGCGAGCGGGCGACGACGACAGCTTCGTGCCCGGCCAGCGACTCGCGATCGGTGAACCCGAGGAAGGCTTCGTCGGCGAGCAATCGCGTCCCGGCCGACGCACACCGATCGGCGAACGCCCGAAGCTTTGTCGCCGAGTAGCAATCGCCCGTCGGGTTGTTCGGGGTGCACGCGATGACCATCGCGTACTCCGCCGGATCGTGTTCTAACAACTCGTCGTGTGGAACCCCGATCGGCTCCCCCCCGGCCAACGCGACCTCCCGTTCGTACTCCCCGAAAGAGGGGTACGGAACGAGCACGCGATCGTTCGGCCCCACAGTCACACCGATCGCGAGCCGGATAGCCGCCAGCCCGCCCGCGGTCGGCACGACCGACATCGGATCGCAGTCGACGTACTCGGCGGCGGCCGCACGGAACGCCGGATAGTCGTCGTTCGGATACGACCGGGCGTCTTCGAGCGCCGCCTCGTAAACCTCCCGAGTCCCGTCCGGGATCCTGGGGTTGATGTTCGCGCTCAGATCGAGCACCGTCGGATCGTCGCTCGAGCCGTGCGGAACGCGGTTCACCTCGTCGATGCTGTCAGGATCCATCGGTGTCTTCCTCCGATTCTGTGGTCTCCGCGAGCGCGTTGGCGACGGTGACGTCTCCCGGCCGGTTGACGTTGATGGCGAGTCGCGCGTCGCAGCTTACCTGTACCGTCTCGCTTTCGGTCTCCCCGACGACGTTCAGTCCCGTCGGCGCGAGCTCTCGTCCGTCGTGGACTCGTGTCGTATCGACGCTGACACCGAGTTGGTGTTTGAGCGCCGCCGGAACGCAGACCGTCAACGCCCCCGATCCGTACGTGTCGATCGTCCGGCCTACGATCTCGCCGTCGAGCAACGGAAGGTCGGAAACGACCGTCAGGATCGGCCGGTCGACGCGTTCGAGCGCGCTCGCCAGATCGGCCACGTAGCCGTCCCCGCCCGTTTCGATCACTTCGACGCCGTTGTGTCTCTTGAGTCGTCGTGCCGTTCGCGGCGTTTGCGGCGACGTGACGGCGTACCGCGTCCCGACTCGATCCGTCCCGAGCGCCCCGAGGACGCGATCGATCATCGGCTTGCCGGCGATCTCGACGAGCGGCTTCTCACCCCGATCGAGCCGCGTTCCCGCCCCGCCACACATCACGAGAGCGTCCACGCGATCACCCCCAAGTGGAGCCCGATCACCCGGCCGAGTTCGTTCGCTGCGCCGAACACATCGCCGTTGACGCCGCCGAGATACCGGTCGGCCCACCGGACGAGCCCGACGGCGACTATCGGACCGGCGGCGAGGGCCGCGACCGCCGCCGGAAACGGTCCAAGTATCGCGACCGGGAGCGAAACGAGGACGGGACCCAAAAGCAGCGTCGGCCCGTTTATTTCCGTGAACGCCGAGCCGAGTCCCTCGTGGCTCGCCGTTCCGAGACAGGCGACGGTCGCCATCCCGAGTTTCGCGCCGACCTCGGCGGCGATCACGGTCCCGACGGCGGCGGCGACGGAAAGGCCAGCGAGTTCGAACGCCGCCAAAACGAGACCGACGACGACGCTTACGACGGCGACGATCGCCCCGACGCCCGTCTCCGTGTCCTTGAGCGCCCGACGGCGGGCGTCCGATCCGTGAGCCGCGACCGCGTCGCCGAGATCGGCGATCCCGTCGAGGTGCGGGATTCCGACGAGGCCGACGAGGACGAGGAGATAGCCGAACGCGACGGTCGCCGCGGGCCACCCGAAGAGGAAGGGAACGGCGGCGATCGCCCCGATGAGGTACGCGACGATCGGGAACGCGGCCGGAAACGCCCGGAAACGTTCCCAATCGCGCTCGTCGGTCGGGATCGGGAGCCGGGTGAGAAAGGCGATTGCGCCGCGAACCCCGCCGGTCACGTCGCTCAGAGCCATCGGAGCACCCCCACGAGGACGACGAGTGCGTAGGCGGCGACTCCGGCCCGTTTCGTCGCCTCGAGCGCCTTGGTCCCGTCGTCTTCGGTCGGTTCGGCGGCGACGTCGTTGAGCGCGTAGGCGCCGGGCTTTTCGAGTCGGACGTTCAACGCGGCGGCGAGCGTTCCCATCGGCCATCCGGCGTTCGGTGACGCGGGCTTGTAGGCGTATCGGCGGGCCCGAATCGGCGCCTCGGGATCGCCGGCCGCGATGCCGAGCAGCGCGGCCGTCACCCGCGCCGGGAGGAACATCACGAGGTCGTCGAGGCGGGCGCTTCCCCATCCGAACGGACCGGGATAGCCGAGCATCGAATCCATCGTGTTGACAGCCTTGACGAACGCCGCCCCCGCCGCGGCGGCGGGGATGGAGACGAACGAGAGAGCGAGAAACGCCGAAAGCGGCGCGACGAGCCCGTCGGAGAGGTTCTCCGCGAGACTCTCGACCGCCGCGCTCCTGATCAGTCCGGGCGTGAGCCCGTCCGTCTCTCGGCCGACGAGCGCGAGTAGCGCCTCGCGGGCGGTCTCGGTCTCCTTGTCACTCGCACCGATGACTCGACGTGCGCTTTCGAGCAACATCACTAGACTCGAGGAAAGCCACAAGACGACGCCCGCCAGTACGACAGCCGCGGTCGAGTGAACCACTCCCGCGAGCGACACGAGCCCGTAGCCGAACAGCCCGACCGAAACCGGGACGACGACCGCGTAGACGGCGCCGACAAATTTCGGCGCGCCGAACTGGTGGCCCCGCAGCCGTTCGATCATCCGACCGAGCAGCGCGACGGGATGATACCGGCCGGGCGGCTCGCCGACGGCGGCTTCGAGGCTCGCGGCCAGAACGACCGCGAGGACGGCACCGAGCGCCGGATCGATCACGGGCCTGACTCCAGCTCCCCTCCGAGCGCCGACAGCGGCGTCTCCGAGACGTCGACGAACCGACCGCCGGCCGCCTCGATACCGCCGTCGGTCCGGGGGTCATCGCCGACGTGGACGAGCGATTTCACGTCGGTGTCGAGTCCCGCTGAAACCGCCTCGAAGGCCCGCCGGTCCGGTTTGCGCCACCCACAGCCGACGCTCGTGACGACGGCATCGAACGTTCCGCGCAGCTCCGAACGGACGAGCGTTCTACCGACGAGTTCGGGGACGCTACAGTTCGAACAGAGCCCGACCGGGCCGCGCTCCGCCGCCGCCTCGATGGCTTCGAGCGCACCCTCACGGCGCGTGACCGTCGGATCGAACGCGGCGACGACGGCGCGACGGGCGGCGTTGTTCGGCGCGTCGACGCCTCTCGAGGAGAGTGCGGCGGCGACGTGGGCCGGTAGCGGGACCTCCGCTCCCTCGGGCGCGTCGATGTGGACCTCGCGGTAGGCGTCGCCGAAATCGGCCGGGACGTCGGCGCCCCGCTCGCGGAGTTCCTCGGCGACGGCCGCCGCGGGGTCGTCGGGCATCTCGGCGCTCACGAGCGTGCCGAACAGGTCGAATGAAACTGCCACTAACGCGTCGTACCGCTCGCTGGAACTTGAATCTCGCGACAGCGGACGGACGAACGGATCGGACCCGATCTAGTGTCTGTTTAGCTCGTTACCGTATACTACACATCTCGGGAGTTCATGACGGTGGAGAACCGTGGTGTCGTCCCGGTCGATGAATCCGTCGTGTGTCGTCCGCTCGGTTTCCAGAAATCATCCTCCGTCGCCGGCGCCGTCGGCATCCCCTGAGTTCGAGATCCCCTCCTTGACTGCCCTGGCCTGTTGCTCTAGCTCTTTGACGTCCATCTCAGCGGCTCGATCGATTTCGCCGAGAATTTCCTTGATATCATCGAGTCCGATGAGCTCGCGCGTCTCAGCGTCGAATTGGAGACTGTCTAGCCGGTGTCCGTTGGCCGCAACGTCGCTCCCCGTGAGGTGTTTGCCGTAGCGACCGACCAGCGAAGTGAGTTCCTGCGGGATGACGAACGTCGTCGACTCGCCCTTGCCGATCTCCTCTAAGGTCTCCATCCCTCGTTCGATGATCGCGCGTTCGCCCATTGATTCGGCGGATTTCGCCCGCAACACCGTCGAGATCGCGTCACCTTGTGCCTCGAGGATCTGACTCTGCTTTTCACCCTGTGCGCGGATGATGTTCGACTGTTTGTCCCCTTCGGCTTTCTCGACCGCACTCCGTCGTTCCCCCTGTGCTTCGAGAATCGTGGCCCGGCGTCTCCGCTCCGCACCGGTCTGCTGTTCCATCGCCTGCTGCACCTCCTGGCTGGGATTGACCTCTCGAACCTCGACTGACTCGACGCGAATCCCCCATTCGTCGGTGGGTTCGTCCAGGTCCTTGCGGATGCGAGCGTTGATCTCCTGACGCTTGTTCAGCGTGTCGTCCAGTTCCATGTCGCCAATCACTGCCCGGAGCGTGGTCTGGGCGAGGTTCGAGACCGCCGTTTTGTAGTCTTCGACCTCCAGGAACGCCCGCTTGGCATCCATCACACGGAGATAGACGACGGCGTCCGCTGTCACGGGAGAGTTGTCCCGTGTGATCGCCTCCTGGCGGGGCACGTCCATCGTCTGGGTACGCATGTCGAATCGGTACGTTCGTGAGACGAACGGGGGAATGAAATTGATGCCCGGCTCGAGCAGGTCGCGATACTCGCCGAACACGGTGAGTACCTGTTTATCGTAGGCATCGACGAACCGCACCATGTTCCAGACTGTCACCACCACCAACACCAGTAGTAACAGGCCGACGACCGCGAACACTGGGGTGGAAATCTGCAACGGGATCTGCTCGTACATGCGTTAGATATACACTCTATGCACACATCAAAGAGCGACATTTTCACACGGCTTCAGTTTTTTATTATGTGAGTTACACGGTTGCTGGCACCCGTACCGGCGCGATCGAACATCGAGAACGCATCGTTCTACGGTTGACTGACAATCGGGAGTTCAGTCGGCGGCTCCGGACGGGACAGTCGTACAGAACCGCGAGAGATCCAGATCGTGTGTTTCGCCCGCTTTGTCCGTGTTCTCGTACGGCCTCCCGACGACGATATTGCCGGCGCGCTGTTTGCCGACGCCGGGGAGCATCCGCAGTTCGTCCATCGACGCCGAGTTGATATCGAGCGGGTAGGGGACGCCCGAGACCGACCGGAAGCCGTGATCGGTCACGGCCACGTCGATCGTCCGGCCGAGTTCGCGCTCGCCGGGGAGGCCGACCAAAAGTGCGTAGGTCCCGAGCTGTCGTCCGAAGGTCTTTCCGTCCCGGTGGTACTCGAGATAGACGTTCGGTAGGACGGTCCCCGGCGGGGCGACCCGCTGGAGCATCGGGTTGTCGATCTCCTCGCGGACCTCGCGTTTGTACTTTTTGAACTGTTTTTTGTGATCCTCGGCGATCGAGGCGCCCGTCTCGGCCATCTCGGTGCCCTCGAAGGCCATGACCTGTCGGATGTTGATCCGGCGGACCATGAGCCCCGACTCGTAGACGTCACGCAGGAACTGTTTGTTGTGTTCGAACGTCTCGGCGCGCTCGCCGGTCAGGCCGTGGACGAGGTTGATGCCGGGCAGAAGCTTCGGGAGCCGGTCGGCGTTCGGATCGACCGAGGGCCCGGATCCGGGCTCTTCGCCCGGCCGCCAGCCGCCCTCCTCGTTGACGACTCGGACGGCCTCCAGACACTCCTCGGCAGTTACGAGCAGATTGTTCCGCTCCTGGACGAGCGGGTCGGCCGATTCGAGCCCGAACGCGGCCGTATCGCCGGGCGTGTTGTATTTCGCGATGATCCGGATCCCCTCGCGGGACCGTTCGGGATACTCCGTGATCGTCACCGGGTTCATGTTGTCCAGATGCAGCGTGCCGAGATCCGGGACCACGTCGTGGATGCCGGCGTACAGCGCCTCGAGCGCCTCCGGGTTGGGTGCCTCGCCGTCGCCGCCGTAGGCGAGGATATCGGCCTGTCGACCGAGCCGGAAATGTTTCGCGCCGTGGTCGGCCAACGCGTCGACCTCCCCCACGACCGATCCCGGCGACCGAAAGCTCGGATCGCCGTACATCGGCTCGGTGCAGAACGAACAGCGGTACGGACAGCCGCGGGACGTCTCGAGTTCGCAGATCAGGTAGTCGGGGTGATCCGGGTGCTGTTCGATGACGAACGCCCCCTTCTCGGCCCACCTATCGAGTTCCTCGTTGTCCCGGTAGCGGTCCTCGAACCCCTCCAGCCCGCCGTGAACGAGGTCGTAGACGGCGGCCTCGATGTCGGCCATCGCGAGGAAGTCGTAATCGAGGTTCTGTCGTTTCGTCTCCGTCGCGCCCTCGTTCGCTTCCCCGACGCCGAATCTGACCGGGCCGCCCATGACGCTCGTTCCCTCCGCCGCCCAGGCGAGTTTCTTGACCTCCTCGGGTTCGGCGGGCGTGCCGCCGACGTACTTCCCGGGAACGGTCATCCCGCCGACGTAGACGAACAGGTCCGCCTCGGCCACGTCGCTCCATTTGCGCCGCTCCTCGCGGAGTTCGTCGATGGTGTGATAGGTGATCGACGCGGGATCGACGCCGGCGTCGACGGCGGCTCCGGCGGCGAATCGGGGATACGTCGAGACGTACGGCGGGACGCCGAAATGGGCCGGCTCGTCGACGTAACCGTCGACGATCGTGATCTCTAGATCCGCCGGGTCCTTCATATCGAACGGAACGGTCCCGAGCGGTAAAACGGATGCGGATGGCGGTAGTCCGTCCCGAGATCAGACCGGTTCCGGGCCGCCGGTCTGTCCGAGGGTGAATGCGTAGATAAGAGCGATAATCGCGAACACGACGGCGCCGACGCCGGCGAACAGTACGTTACCCCACGAGAGGACGAAACCGAAGAACGCGCCGATGAACAGCCCGAAGCCGAGAACGCCGGCCAGTTCGAGTTTGTCGACCATACCGGTGGGTTCCGCCGTTCGTTTTATATAGATTTCGTCTCGGCGGCAACCCCGGTCAGTACCGCCCTCGTCGATCGCCGCCGCTCGGATCTCACACGTATATATATCCCTCACGTTCGTCGAAGTCGGATTCGGGGTCAAACTCGCGGGCCGCCGCCCAAGCTGTCGCGGCGGCGGCGACTAGGCTATCCAGAGCGTCGCCACCGTGCTCGTCGATACTCCGTTGCCAGTCAGTTTCTGAGAGTTTAACATTCGGTCCGTCGGCCTCGGGATCGGTCAGTCGTTCGACAATTTGTTTCCGGCGCGATTTGGCCTCTGGGGTATCGTTTTTATATTTCCTCGAGGCGGTCCCGAGCCGCCGAAGCGTCCCGGCCGGGTAGATCTCGATCAGGTTCCGCTGGCCGGGCGGATCGGCTGGCGGGACCCGGACCGCCCCTTCATCGACGAGCGGCCACAGTACATCGCGGATCCCGTACAGCGTCTGGTAGTACGTGATAAAGCTGTACGGCGAGTTCGCACCGACCGCCCGATCCGTTCGCCGTTTCAGTTCGACACCGTCTACTGAGAGCGCCCGCGCCTGGTCTTTGAGTCGATCCCGCATATCATCGGCGTCACCGTCGAAGGTTCTCGCGAACCACTCGATCGTCTCGGTCAGTGTTTGGACCCGTTCGGGGAGCAACGCCGCCGGAAGCCCGAAAGAGAAATCGAGGCCGGTCGTCCCATCGGCCGCTCCCAGCAGTTCCCGGAGTGCAGCGAGGAGCGGTTCGCGTGCCGTCGAATCGAACCGTTCGGTAGCGGACTGACAGCTCTCTATCAGGAGCTGTCCGCCGACGTACCGCCCCTCCGTGATCCAGATATCCGCCCCGGGACGCCGTCCACCGCTGAAATCGATTCCGCGGATCTCCATACGGACTGTTCGGTTCGACGGACAAAACGCCGGGGAATTGATTACCGTGACGCTCGTAGGGGTGGATATGCCCAAAACGCTCGAAGTCGTCTGTCGGCGTGACGACTGCGATCTGGACATGATGGAACTGCATTACCGCTACTCGATGCCCGACGGGACCGGAGCCGAGGCGTTCGTCTGTCCGTACTGCGGCGACGACGAACTGGAGGCGCTCGAGGTATGATCCGCGAGGTGGGGGCCTCCATCGGACGGGCCGTTCTCGACGGTATCGGGCGGGCGGCGAGCCGACTTCAGGAGAGTCGGTCGCTGTCGGCGGATCTCTTAGAGAGCGACGAGGCCTATCTGGCGGTCTTCGACGCGCCCGGCGCGACGACGGCCGATATCGACGTCCGCTTCGAGGACAACGCCGTTTTCGTCCGCATCGACCGCTTCCGGGAGTTCCACGAGGGGTACGAGATGGTCTTTCCCGGCCGCGGGCTCGCTCTCAACGGCCGCGCCGAACTCCCCGAGGGGGCGGTCGTCGACGCCGACCGTGCCGACGCCACGCTGACACCGACTGGAACGCTCGAGGTGCTGATCCCGAAAGCCGATGGGGACGGGAGCGATGACGACGATAAGGCCGGGTCCGAGACGGAAGCCGAAGACGGTTCGGAAGTCACACAGGGCCCCACCGACGCGGCCGAAGACGCTCCCGACGCCCGGTAGTCGGAGTCCGGCCCTCGAGAGGACGTTCGCTTTCCCTCAATCGGCCGCGACGGCCTCCGCGACCGCGTCCCGTATCTCGGCGACGAGGTCCTCGAAGTCCGGGTTGTCGCCGTCGCGAACCCATTTATACGTGATCGTCCCGTCGTCGTCGACGACGAAGACGCTGCGTTCGGCCACTTCGACCATCCCGTACATATCCTCCAGGACCACGTCGTATTTTTCGATGACCTCGTGATCCCAGTCCGAGAGCATCGGGAAGTTCAGATTCTCCTCGCGGATCCAGATGTTCTGTGCGAAGGGCAGATCGACACTGACGCCGTAGACGGTCGCGTCGAGGTCGTTGAACGCCGCCATCGAGTCTCGAAACGCGCACATCTCCTCGGTGCAGCCGCCGGTGAACGCCGCCGGGTAGAAGGCTAAGACGATCGGCCCGTCGCCGACGGCCGCCGACAGAGTGAACGATTCGACGTCGTTGTAGGCGTTACCGCCGGCTTTCGGCACCGTGAAATCCGGCGCTTTGCTTCCGATGTCTACCATACCCGTACCGGGCGCACGACAGGCATATATAACTGTATGTCGCGGTCGTTTCCCGTCCGACCCGTGACCGCCTCGGCTCAGAGCACCACTACGTATAAGAGCGCGAAAAGTGCACAGTAGCGCATGAGCGATCCCGAGTTCCCGACCCAGCGTGACGTCCCTGGCTTCACCGCGGAGCCCGCCCACGCCCCGGAGCTAACGAACGTCCCCTGGATCGACGTCCACAACCACGCCCACACGCTCTCGTGGGACGACCGCGAAAAGCTCGCGCTGAGCGGCTGTGAAGCGTCGATAACCATCGGTGCGGCGTACTACTGGGCGCCCTATCGCCCCGTCCGGGCCGAGGACGTCCGGTCGCTGTGGGACGAAGCGCTGGCCCGGACCCGCCCGATCGAGCGGAGCCATCTCTTCGAGGTGAAACTCGGTCTCGGCGTCCACACCTGGTCGCGCGTGAAGAACGCCGAGGAACTTCTCGCGTCGCTTCCGGGCTATCTCGAACTCGACGTCGTCGCCGCGGTCGGCGAGATCGGCGTCACGAAGTCCCAACACGTCCACGAGTGGAACCTCGACGCACAGCGGGAGGTGGTCACCGAACAGATGCGGATCGCCGAGGAGTACGACACGCCCGTGATCCTCCACACGCCGCCGACGCTCAACGAGGAGAGCGTGATCGGTTCGCGGATGCCGGTGTACGAGGTCGACCTGGAGTTACTACAGGAGCCCGTCCTGAACGAAGAGGGGACGAGCCTCCAGGGGACGAAGATCGACGTCGAATGCGCCAGAGCGGCCGGCTTGCCGGAGGAAAAGGTCGTCGTCTCACACGCCGACCCGACGATAACGGAGTACGTCATGGAGTCGACGGACTGTTATCTGAGCTTCACCGTCGGTTACCCCTGGCTGACCGGCGTCACCGCCGCCGACGTCGCCGAGGCGATCGAGACGTACGGCCCCGACCGGATCATGATCGACACCGACTGTGCGGGCGTCATCAAATCGGACCCCTTCGCGATCAAGCGGTCGATCTTCGAACTCCACCGCCGCGGGATCGACACCGACGACATCAGACGGGTCGTCCACGAGAATCCGAGGGACGTCTTCTTTTAAGTCGGTATCCCGACTACGAGCCGTCTCCCTGCTTCAGCTTTGTGTGTGGCAGTTTCCCGCCGTCGACGAGCAGTTGCCGTTCCCGCGGGGACGCCTCGAGCGTCGCCGTCGCCTCCCACTCGTCGTTGACGCGGACGGTGAACGTCTCCGTACCGGAGCGGACGGCTTCGGCGACGTCGTCCGCGATCTCGATCTCGTCGCCCTGCTCGATCCGCCCATAGGCCTCATCCGAGATCGACAGCGGGACGATACCGAAGTTGAACAGGTTGGTCTTGTGAATCCGGGCGAAGCTCCGTGCGAGGACGCCCTCGACGCCGAGGAACATCGGACACAGCGCCGCGTGCTCGCGCGAGGAGCCCTGCCCGTAGTTCTCGCCGGCGACGAGGAAGCCTCCGCCGGCCGCCTCGGCGCGCTCGGCGAAGGTCTCGTCGACGCGCGCGAGCGTGAACTCCGAGAGCTTCGGCATGTTCGAACGGTACATCGAGACCTCCTTCGTCGCCGGGATGATGTGATCCGTCGTGATGTTGTCGCCCATCTTGAGTAACGCCTCGCCGGCGATATCCGACGAGAGCGGATCCTTCAGCGGGACCGACTTGACGTTCGGGCCCTTGACGAGTTCGTCGTCGACGGCCTCCTCGGGCGCGATGAGGTCGGATTCGCTGACGCCGACGTAACTGTCCGGAAGCTCCCGCCCGGGCGCCTCCATGTCACCGAGTTCGTCGGCGAGATCCCGGGGATCGACGATCTCGCCGGCGATGGCCGACGCCGCGGCGACCTCCGGCGAGCAGAGATAGACGCTGTCGTTCTCCATCCCCGATCGCCCCTCGAAGTTCCGATTGAAGGTCCGAACGGAGACCGAATCGGAGGCGGGCACGTGGCCGGCGCCGATACAGGCGCCGCAGGTCGCCTCCGAGATGTTGACGCCCGCAGCCATCATTTCGACCGTCCAGCCCTCTCGGGTCAGCATCTCGGCGGCCTGTTTCGAGCCGGGGGCGACGGTCACCTCGGTTCTCGGATCGACGGTTCGATCAGAGAGCATTTTCGCGGCCGGGAGCAGGTCCTCGTAGGCGCCGTTCGTACAGGAGCCGAAAAGCACCTGATCGACGTCCGTCCCGGCGACCTCACGGACGGGGACGACGTTGTCGGGCATCGACGGGATCGCGACGAGCGGTTCGATCTCCGAGAGGTTGACCTCGACCGTGTCGGCGTACTCGGCGTCCTCGTCGGGACCGACCTCGACGAAGTCCTCCTCGCGGCCGAGCCGTCGGAAGAACTCCCGCGTCCGCTCGTCGGTCGGGAACATCGAACTCGTCGCGCCGAGTTCGGTCCCCATGTTCGCGATCACGGTCCGCTCGTGGGCCGTCAGCGACTCGACGCCGGGGCCGGTGTACTCGAACACCTTCTTGACGCCCCCGTCGACCGAAAGTCGGCGGAGCATCTCGAGGATGACGTCCTTGGCGGTGGCCCACTCGGTGAGTTCGCCCTCCAGACGGACGTTGACGATCTCGGGCATCTCGAAGTAGTACGGCTCGCCGCCCATCGCGACGGTGATATCGAGCCCGCCCGAACCGATTCCGAACTGTCCCAGCCCGCCCGCGGTCGGCGTGTGCGAGTCGGCCCCGAGGATCGTCTTCCCGGGCGCGACGAAGTTCTCCTTGTGGACCTGATGGCAGATCCCGGTCCCCGGGCGCGCGAAGTACGCGCCGTACGTTCCGGTCGCGCTCCGCAGGAACCGGTGATCGTCGGCGACCTTGAAATCCGGCTGGTAGGTCTGGTGATCGCAGTGCTGGACCGAGATCTCGGTCCGGACCTCGTCGAGCTCGAGCGCCTCGAACTGGAGCCACACGAGCGGCCCGGTCAGGTCGTGTGCGAGGGTGTGATCGATCTCGATGCCGATCTCCTCGCCCGGTTCGAGGGTCCCCTCGACGAGGTGATCCGAGAGGACTTTTTCAGTGAGTGTCTGTCCCATACCTCGCCTCTATATTCGAAGGGCATCAATCTTCACACTCGCTGTTCCGGACAGCTACGGTCCCGAACGCCGACGAACAGTACCGGATCACAACGTTATTGAACACCCACCGTCACGGGTGTGTCATGAGTTACACGATCGCACTGGCGCCGGGCGACGGGATCGGTCCGGCGGTCGTCTCCGCGACCGTCCCGATTCTGGAGACCGCCGCCGAGGTCGGTGGCTTCGGGATCGAAACGAACACCTACGAGATGGGTGCGGGCCACTATCTGGAGACCGGCGAGGTGATGACCGACGAAACGCTCGCCGCTCTCAGGGATCACGACGCGATATTGCTCGGTGGCGTCGGGCTTCCCGAAGTCGACAACGCTTTTGTCGCGGCGGAGGGCCACCACCGGATTCGCCGGGAGCTCGATCTCTGGAACAACCTCCGGCCGGCCTATCTCTTCGACGAGTCGGTCTGCCCGCTGAAGGGGTACGGACGGGGCGATATCGACATCCTCTGGTTCAGAGAGAACAGCGAAGGCGAGTACATCGACGCCGGTGGCCGACTCGAACGGGGCGGCAAGACCGAGATGGCGATGCAGTGTTCGGCGTACACCCGGACCGGGATCGAGCGGATCGCCCGGGCTGCCTTCGACGCGGCGAGCGAACGGGAGGGTGTCGTCCACAACGTCACGAAATCGAACGTCCTCTCCTACGGGATGACGTTCTGGGACGAGGTCCTCGAGGAGGTCGCCGACTCGTATCCGGACGTCGCCCTCGAGAAACTCTACGTCGACGCGGCGAACCTCTCGATCGTCTCCCGGCCGGAGATCTACGACGTCGTCGTCGCGCCGAACCTTTTTTCGGACATCCTCACCGACGCAACGGCGGGCGTCATCGGCGGGCTCGGGCTCGCGCCGTCGGCGAACCTCAATCCCGACGCTGACGTCCCGGGGATGTTCGAGCCGGTCCACGGGACGGCTCCGGACATCGCGGGAGAGGGGATCGCCAACCCGCTTGCGACGGTGCTCAGCGCCGCGTTGCTCCTTGAGGATCTCGGCGAGCCGGACGCGGCGGAAGCGATCCGCGCGGCGGTCGAGGCGCAACTGAGTGACGATTCGGCGCCGCGAACGCCCGATCTCGGCGGCTCAGCGACGACCGACGCCGTCGCGGCCGATCTGAACGAACGGCTCGCGGAGTCGATCTGATCATGTTCGGACTCCCGGAACAGCTCCGAGCGCGTCCGGAGCCGGTTCGCGTCGGCGTCGTCGGAGCCGGGACGTTCGGAACGCAGTTCGTCGGACAGGCCGTCGGGATCGAGGGCATCCGCGTCGCCGGCGTCGCGGATATAGATCTCGACCGGGCGAAAGACGCCCTCTCGATCGGCAATAGTGAGTCGATCGAGTACGCGGAGACGGCGGCCGCCGCCCGCGAAGCGATCGAAGCCGATCGCCCGGTCGTGACCGACGACCCGACCGCGCTGATCGAGGGCGGTATCGACGTTTTACTCGAAGCGACCGGAATCCCGGAAGCGGGTGCGAGACACGCCTACGAGGCCATTCTCGCGGACACCCACGTCGTGATGGCAAGCGTTGAAACCGACACCGTCGTCGGGCCGACGCTCGCCCGGTTCGCGGAGGCCTCAGACGTCGTCTACGCCCACGCCTACGGCGACCAACCGGCGCTAACTGTCGAGTTGGTGGAGTGGGCTCGAACGGCGGGATTCGACGTCGTCGCGGCCGGGCAGGGACGTGAGTTCAGAGAACTCGATCGCTACGGGACGCCCGAGGACGCCCTCGAACGCTTCGGATTCACCGAGGCGTATCTCGCCGACACGGACCCCAACCCGAAGCTGTACAACTCCTTCATGGACGGCACGAAACTCGCCGTCGAGTCGTGTGCCGTCGCCAACGCCGTCGGTCTACCGCCGGACACGCCCGGGATGCACGCGCCGACGGTCGAACTCGATGCGATCCCCGATCAGTTCCGGCCGACCGACGCCGGCGGAATCCTCGAAAACACCGGCGTTGTCGACGTCGTGAGCACCGCCCATCCGGACGGATCGACGACGGAGACCGG
>LFFM01000048.1_pt1 | contig 65429 bp, 46 predicted proteins | sample 643131 | NCBI WGS metagenome assembly LFFM01 (sample SAMN03777445, study PRJNA286221) | soda lake metagenome | biome: soda lake; feature: Kulunda steppe; material: water; isolation source: sample Tc-Br brine of Tanatar trona crystallizer | place: Russia: Kulunda steppe | collected 2011-07 | reverse complement strand
TGCTTCGTGCCTCGGGGCCAAAGCCTCTAACCAGGCGTCCCGCCCCCCGTCCGAGCGTCCTCGGATACGTCCCGATACTTCGGGAAAGGTGCCCCTCTCACAAGGGAAAATCAACATACCAGCCTCTCAGCAACCCGATTCATCAGTTAGTCGGTACTTCCGCGAAGACCTGCTTCTGCAAAGACGCAGGACGACTCCTGCCGGCTGCCAGCGCCGGGGCATCAGTACGGGAAATTCAGCTTCCAGCCTATAATATAATCTGCAGTCGCAGGCTAAGCCCAGCCGCGCGCTGATTCGAAGGGGTTCTTCATGCATGCGTGGCGTTCGAATGGAAGCCTGGAGGCGGCGCAGGCGATGTAGGAGTGCTGACTGAGGCGCTCCGCCCGTACGGGGATGCGCCGGAGCAGCTGGTCCGTCGGGCCGGATATGACTGATGGACCGAAAACATCAGCACGATGCAGGGATCAGAAGATGGATGGCGTATGAGACGTTTCTACGCCATAGCCCCGCCATGCCCAGCCAGCCCGCGCACATAAGAAAGCGCGCCCTCTACCACCGGCAGAGGGCGCGCTAACCGTTCAAAGAGTAATGAGGTGGAGCCCCGGGCTACGACGCGTGGATCGGGCGGCGATGGGCCGCATGGCCATTGCCCTGGCGCGGCGCGGCAGCCTCATCCTCACCGGTGTGGAACTGTGCCATGAGGGTAGTGAGGGTATCCGCCTGCCGGTTTAGGTCATCAGAGGAGCGAGCAATCTCGGTGACGCCATCGGCCGACTCGGCAGAGACGGTGGAGATGCCCTCCACGCTGCGCGAAATCTGCTCGCTGGTGGTCGACTGCTCCTCGGTGGCTGCCGCAATCTGGTTGACCATATCGACCACCGCGTTTGCTTGCTCCACAATAGCGTCGAGGGAGCGCTGGGCCTTATCGGCGTTGTCAATGCCCTGGGCCACCTCGTCCGTTCCCCGCTGCATCGCCGTTACCGCTTCGCCGGTTTCGCCCTGCACGGCTTCGATCATGCCCGCGATTTCTTTGGTGGCGTTGGTGGTCCGCTCGGCCAGCTTGCGCACCTCATCGGCTACCACCGCAAAGCCACGCCCGTGCTCGCCGGCCCGGGCCGCCTCGATGGCCGCGTTAAGGGCCAGCAGATTCGTCTGGTCGGCAATCTCGTAGATCACGGAGATGATCTCGCCGATCTCTTCGCTGGAGGCCCCCAGGCGCTCCACCGTTTCCGCCGAGTCGTTGACGACGTGTGCGATGTTCTGAATGGAGTCGACCGTTTGCTGCACGACCTCGCCGCCTTCCTCCGCTACCGTGCCACTGCTCTGGGCAAGCTCCACGGTTTGCGTAGCGGTACTGGCGTTGTCCATGATGGTACGGGCCATCTGCTCCACTGCCGCGGCTACTTCCTGAGCCTGGGCTGACTGCTCCTGTGCCCCGGCTGCCAACTGCTCCGCAGAACTGGAGATACGCCCCGCTGCTTCGTTTACCGTTCGGGCTGTACCTTTTACCTGGGTAATGACGTTGCGGAGGCTCTCCACGGTGCGCCGCACCGCCTGCCGGAGGCGCGCAATGTCGTCGTCGCGGTCGCTGACCGCTACATTTACACTTAGGTCTCCATCGGCCACCTGTTCCAGGATTTGCACCAGCGCGGCGGTCTCATCTTGCAGATAGCTCATCAGTTCGTTGTTCTTCTCGCTGGTAAACTTCTCGTTAACGAGCGAAGCGGCAAGCTGGGCGGCATTCCGCACGAAGCGCTCATCGTAGGCATCGAAGGTGTCGCCTTTCGGACCATTCGAAAAGTAGAGGTTGCCGATAGATTTGCCCTGATACATGATGGGCGCAGCCAGGAGGGCCTTCATCTCAGGATGGCCGGCGGGATGGCCCACCGACGCCTCGTGCGTGCTCATGTCGTCCATCCGCATCATCTTCTGATGCTTCTGGATGTGGCCGAGCAGGCCCTTGCCCTCAGGCAGGCGGCCAATGCGGCGCTTATCCTCCTCCGTCATCCCCAGCGTGATGAAGCGATCGATGTTGCCCGCGTCATCAAACACGCTCAGGGCAGCATACTTGGCCTCCAGTTTTTGCTGGACCCCGCCCAGGAATTGCTCAAGCGCCGCGTTCGTCTCTTCCTCCCGCGCAGTCTTGGCCATGATCTCGCTGATGGCATCCATATCCCCCACACTACGCCGGATGGCATGGGCCATCTCTTGTACCGCCCCCACCATCTCCTCAAGCTCGCCGTGGGTGTTGATCTCTGCGAGCTTCTCCGACTTTCCGTAGTTCTTGGCTGCCGTGACCGCAGCCGCGGACAGGTTGTGCACCGGGGTGCCCAGGCGGTGAATGACAGCGGCAGCCATCCCGATAGCGAGAGCTACGCCTATGCCTACCGCAAGGCCCTGAACGAGGATGGATTCAGAGACTCCAATCAAAAGCCCAGCGCCCCACGAAAAGACGCAGAGCACGAAAAATGAAAGTGCCAGCTCTGTGCGAAGCGCGAACGATTTACGTACGGTGGACATAGCCAAGAGAGGGTTGTGTGAGTGTCGGTGTACGCGCCCCACGCCAGCCCAATGGGCCAAACCTTGTAGCGACGCATAGGGGGTATCGGCCCCACAAGGGCGACTTTAACGATTATCGCCACCATCGCTGAAAAGCGTAAAGCGTCCGCATGCAAGCGGGCTCTTCCCTCCCCTATTCAGCTCCCCGCCGGCAGGATTTTCCACATCTCGGGCCACAGGCACGCCAGCCCCGCCCGTCCTACCCAACGGTCACCCCTTACTTATCGCTTCAAATAGGCCAGGGCGTTTTGGCACCGCATGGCAAAGTCCTCAACCTCTTGCGTGAGGGAGGAAAGCTGCCCCTTTATGGCTTCCAGGTCGTCGTCCTGTGCCAGGTCCTCGATGGTCTGACAGTGCGCAGCAAGGGTGTCTCCACATAGCAGCTGACTGCTGGACTTGAGCGTATGGGCCGTCCGTTCCACCAGGCGCGCGTTGGCATGGTGGAGACCCTGGCGCAGGTCGTCCAGCCGCTGGGGGATGTCGTCGATGAACTCCTCGACCAGCTCTTCCACCAGCGCCTGATCGCTCTCGCCCATGTAGCGCTGCAGTTGCTCCTGCATCTGGCGCGTAAAGGCCGCGATGGCCGCCACTTCATCTTCTGATAGGGGGTGAGGTTCAATCGTGCCATTCGATGCAGGTGCTGCTTCAGCAGGCGCGGCACTCCGCCGCTGTGCGGCCTCGGTGGCGTAGGTATCCAGCAGGTCGCCCAGTTCCTGCACCCGCACCGGCTTGCTGAGGTACGCGTCCATGCCTTCCTTCAGGTAGCGCTCGCGGTCGCCCATCATAGCGTTGGCCGTCATCGCAATAATGCGGGGTTGCTGCGCCTTGGGGACGGCCTCGCGAATCGCTTTGGTTGCTTCAAGGCCATCCATTTCCGGCATCTGGATGTCCATCAGCACCACATCATACGGTGTATCGTCTCCTGCAGCCGCTTGCACTGCCTCCAGCCCCTCGCGCCCGTTCTCGGCCAGATCCGCCGTGTAGCCCAGCTTTTTAAGCATCCGCTCGGCCACCTTCTGGTTGATCTTGTTGTCTTCTACCAACAGCAAATCCAACCCATCATCCGTGTCGACTGGCGAGGCGGAAGCGCCTGCCTGCGTTGCCTCGGCGGCCGCGGGCGTGTCTGCCGTGCGCTCAAAGAGTCGCGTCAGGGTGCGGTGCAGGGGCGCGGGCTTCAGGGGTTTGTGGAGCGTGGCCTCCAGCAGCATCCGCCCCTTTTTCGAGTTGCCGATCTCCTGCCCCAATGATGTAATCATGACGAGGGGCGGCACGGGATCCAGCATATCGTGCAACTGCTGCGCCAGCATCAGGCCGTCCAGTTGCGGCATCTGCATGTCGAGCAGGATGACATCAAACGCTGCATGGTCGCGGACCCGTTGGAGTGCCTCCGGGCCGTCCGTAGCCTCGGTGGGCTGCATGCCCCATTTCTTCGTCATGTGCTGCAGGATGCGGCGGTTGGTCGCATTGTCGTCCACGATGAGCACGCGGCGATCGGTAAGCACCGACGGCCCGCCCCGCAAGTAGGCGCGCTTTTCCGTCTTGAGCGCCTCCGCCTGGATGGAGAAGGTAAACGTAGAGCCGACGCCTTCGTCACTCTCCAGCCACACGCTCCCGCCCATCATCTCTGCGAGGCGTTTGGAGATGGTCAGCCCCAGCCCCGTGCCGCCATATTTGCGGGTGGTGGAGGCATCCACCTGTTGAAAGGATTCAAACAGACGCTCCTGCTGTGCCTCAGGGATCCCAATGCCGGTATCCTTGACGGCAAAATACACGTCATGCAGCGAGGCGTCCCCATCGTCTTGCGTTTCGCTGGAGACGGACACCACCACCTCGCCCTCCTCCGTAAACTTGATCGCATTGGAAAGCAGGTTGATGAGGATCTGCCGCACCCGGGTGATGTCGCCGCGGAGGGCGGCCGGCACCGTCTCGTCCATGAGGTAGGCCAGCTCCAGGCCTTTGTCGGCGGCCTGAGGTGCCACCATGTCAAGCGCATCCTCTACGCAACCCCGCACGTCGAAGCGCTCCTGCTCCAGGTCCAGTTGTCCGGCTTCGATCTTGGAGAAGTCCAGGATGTCGTTCAGGATGGTCATGAGCGCATCCCCGCTGGTGCGGATCGTCTCCACAAACTCGGCCTGCTCTGGTGCCAGGGGGGTGTCTTGCAACAGGCTCGTCATCCCCACAATGCCATTGAGCGGGGTCCGGATCTCGTGGCTCATGTTGGCCAAAAACTCCGACTTGGCGCGCGTTGCCGCTTCGGCCTCGGTCTTGGCCGCCTCCAGCTCCTGCGCGTAGTCCCGCAGCGCCTGCTCGGCTTTCAGCCGCTCGGTAACGTCGGTGCACGTGCCCGCGATGCCGCTGATGAAGCCGTCGGCGTCGGTCTGGATCTGGGTGAAGACCTCCACCCAGCGCACCTCTCCCCCGCGCGACAGATACCGCACGGTGTAGCGCACGTCTTCTTCGGTGCCATTGAGCAGCGGCTCGATGCACGCCTGGCTCTTTTCCCGATCGTCCGGGTGCATGTACGTGTAGAAGGGCGTCCCCAGCGATTCCTCAATGGAGTAGCCCGTGATGTCTTCCCATGCGCTATTCAAAAAGACCCACCGGCCTTGCAGGTCGGTCTGGAAGATCACCTCCTTCACGCTGTTGACCACCGAGCGGTAGCGCTCCTCGCTGGCACGGAGCTCCTCTGCCATGCGTTGCTGCTCGGTGATGTCGCGCGCCAGCGTAGCCACGCCCATGACGTGGCCGCGGTCGTCGATGAGCGGCGTGTTGTGCCACTCACAGGTGATCGTTTCACCGCTCTTGGTCCTGTTCTGGTTGATGTTGTACGTCCCACCGTCCTGCTGCAGGAGCGCCGTCCAGATGTCGGCCACATCATCCACGATATCGTCCGGGAGGATGAGCTCGTTCATGCTGCGTCCCTGCGCTTCCTCGGCCGTATAGCCGAACATGTCTTCGGCCGCTGGATTCCAGGCGTTGACGCGTCCGTCGGCCGTCCACTCAATGAAGGCCAGCGGCGAGCGGCGCACATGCAGGGACAGCTTTTGCTCAGACGTGCGCAACTGCTCCTGCGCGGCACGCTGCTCGGTTACATCCCGGATGATGCCCAGAAATCCCAGCAGCTCGTCGTCGGCATCGGTGACGGGCAGCATCACCGCGCGCCCCCAGAAGCGCTTGCCGCTTTTGCGCAGGAAGGGCAGCTCTTCGGAGGCGGGCTCGTCGGGGGCTTCCTCAGCGATAGCGGTGCAGCGGTTGGCCATCGTTTGGTTGCGTCGGGGCTGCAGCAGATCCAGCGGCTCGCCCTGAACGGCATCGGCCGCATAGCCAAATACCGACGAGAAGGCCGGATTGACCATCTCAATCGCGCCCTCATTGTTGGCAAATACAACCGCGTCGGGGATGGAGCGGAAGATGGCCTCAAACTCGGCTTTCTTCTCCTGTAGCTTCCGGGCCGTCCGCTTCTGGTCGGTGATGTCGCGGTGGATACTGAGGATGCACGGCCGCCCGTCTACTTCAATAACGGAGGCATTCACCAGAATGCGAATGGGTTCGCCGTCGGCCCGGCGGTGCGTGCTCTCGAAGTTCTTGTTGCTGCGGTGCCGGAGGATGTGATCCACCTCTTCCTGACCGCGGGAGACGTCGACGGTAAACTCGCGGAGAGACTTCCCGATCAGCTCCGAGGCGGGGAGGCCGTACAAATCGCAGGCGCGCTGATTGGCCTCCAGGATGACCTCGTTGTCCGGCTCGAAGACGAGGGTCGCGTCGTTGGCCACCTCAAAGAAGGTCCAGTCGGGCCGATGCGCGCGCCGCAGTTCCAGCTCGCTCATCACCAGCCCGGCCAGGTCGGCCAGGCGCCCGCGGTCGGCACTGCCAAACGCCTTAGGGGCGTCATTCAGCAGGTGCAGCGTGCCGATGCACACGCCTGTAGGCGTCAGCAGCGGGGTGCCCGCGTACCACGCGGCCGGCACCGTGCCAAATACCTGTGCGGTCTCGTAGGCAGCCGCCGATAGCGTCGTGACCACCGTTTGCTCCGTCGTGGTGACCTCGCGGCACGGCGTGTCGGGCGTGGGCATGGCCTCCGGGTACTGCGCTGCCGCCGGGCCTGCTGCCGAGAGGATCCACTGGCGATCCGGCCGTACAATGCTGATCGCCGCCAGCGGCACGTCGAACACGGCACAGGCCATGTCCGTGATGCGATCGAAGGAGGCATCGCGCCCGGGGTGCAACAGGTCATACTGCCGAAGGGCCTCCCGCCGATCGGCAACGCTAACCGCTGGCGTTGACGCCCGCGCCGTGCGCCCGCGCGCTCCGGGCGGTTGGGGCGTAGAAGATGGTTTGGAGATCGGCATCACGGATATCAGACAGCGGCGGCAACGGTACAGGACTGAGGACAGAACCCCCCGCGCTGGCGCTGGCTTCCTAATCCCACAGGTCCTATCTCACAGAAGTATCGACGTTTCGGAAGCAACGTTTAATAGATGGGGCATGCCCGGAGATGGCGCGCGCGCACACATTTCAGAGCGAACACTGGATAAGGTACGCACTGCATTGATCACAGCACAAAAGCATGTTATTGAGTGCCATGGGAAGAAGATGGAGCGTTTGGCGTGCAAGGTGTGTTTCCCATCATACCGTCTGTCTTCATGCACCATCGGCTTCCCCTGGTCACGTGGCTGCTGCTCGGCGTGCTCCTTTCCACCGTTGTGGCCTGTACCGCCGAGCAGTCGTTGCCGTCTGGCCTCCCGCTGGTGTCGGTGGTGGCGCCGGCCGCCGCTCCCGTGGTGGCCGACTCGGCGCGCTACTGGAGCATGACGTTCGATGCGCGTCGACCGCACGAACCAGAGGACCTCGACCGGCTGGCCGCCCTCGGGACCACCCATCTCACGCTGATCCCGTTTGGCTTTCAGGAACACATCGATACGCCTGCCATCCGCATGAACACCGATGCCCGCTGGTATAGCGAGAGCGACGATGGCATTCGGCAGATTTCCCTTGAGGCCGAGGAACGCGGCATGGGGCTCATCCTCAAGCCACATGTGTGGATTGGGCGCTACGATGCCGGTGGGCAGACGCGCGCAGACCTCGGCTTTGAGTCGGAGGACGACTGGACATCGTGGGAAGCCGACTACCGGCGCTTCATGCTGCATTATGCCACCCTGGCACAGGAGGTCGGGGCCGATGTGCTCGTGGTCGGCACGGAGCTGGCCCGCGCAGCGCGAGAGCGCCCTGCCTTCTGGCGTGCCCTTATTGCGGACGTCCGTGCCCGTTACGACGGGAAGCTCACCTATGCCGGCAACTGGCACGATGAGTATGCCGACGTGCCGTTCTGGGACGCGCTTGATTACATCGGGGTGCAGGCCTACTTCCCCCTCACCAACTCGCCGGGCCCACCGGCTGTGCGGGAAGCTGTCGCCGGCTGGGACCGTCACGCGGAAGCACTGCACGACCTTGCCATGGAGATGGATCGGCCCGTGCTATTCACGGAGATTGGCTATCGCAGCGTGTCCTACGCGGGCCAACGCCCCTGGGCCTGGCCGCAACGCGATGAGCCGGTGCCGCCCGACGAGGCCGCGCAGGCAGCGCTGTATCAGGCCTTTTTCGAGCGCTTTGCGGAGGTGCCCTGGTTCGCCGGTGCGGTTTTCTGGAAGTGGCACCCGGCCGCGGAGGGCGACCGCCCGCTGGCGTTCACGCCACAGGGAAAAGCCGCGGAGGATGTGCTGCGCAGCGGGTTTCAACGTACCCGGTGAGGACGTAAGGCACAGGGCCCTGTGTATCGCAGGCCTCGATTTCGTATACTGACAGGTGTACACGGCCGGCAGTCCGGTCCACCGGACCTGTGCCCTTCTACCCACCACCTCGCCTCTCTGCCTATGTCTTGCCTCGTCCATACCCATTCGTCGCCCCGCCCCCGTGCCGATGCGTTGTTCGTGCCCCTCACAGTTGGGCTGTTTGTCCTGCTCCTCCTTGCATGGCCCGGCGCCGAGGCCCACGCACAGGCCGATGCCCTGAAAGCCCAGATTGACCAGCGGGCAGCAGAAATCGAGGAGGAGGTCATCGCCTGGCGGCGCCATTTCTACGCGAACCCGGAGCTGTCCAACCGCGAGTTTGAGACGGCTGCCTACATCGCCGACTTCCTGGAGGAGCTCGGACTGGAGGTTACCACCGAGGTAGCCCACACCGGGGTCGTCGGGCTGCTGGATACGGGGCGGCCGGGGCCGGTGATTGCGCTACGCGCCGACATGGATGCGTTGCCGGTCGAGGACCGCGCCGATGTGCCGTTTGCCTCCACCGCTACGGGCGAGTACCGCGGGCGTGAGGTGCCTGTCAAGCATGCCTGCGGACACGATACCCACATCGCTATGCTCATGGGCGCTGCGCAGATTCTGACCGAGATGCAGGAGGAGCTCCACGGGCAGATCAAGTTTATCTTTCAACCGGCAGAAGAGGGCACGCCGCCGGGCGAAGATGGCGGCGCTGAAATGATGGTAGCCGAAGGCGTGCTGCAAGACCCGGACGTAGACGTCATCTTTGGGATGCATATCTCCTCCCAACTGCCCGTGGGCCACATCGAGTACCGCGAGCGCGGCATCATGGCAGCTTCTGACGTCTTCGAGATCACCGTGCATGGCACGCAGACGCATGGCTCCACACCCTGGACCGGCGTAGATCCCATCGTGACGGCGGCGCAGATCATCAACGGGCTGCAGACGGTCGTCAGCCGGAAGACCGAGCTCACCAAAGCCGCCGCAGTCATTTCCGTGGGCATCATCGAAGGCGGGGTGCGCAATAATATCATCCCGGAAGAGGTGACGATGATCGGCACCATCCGCACGCTCGATGAAGAGATGCAGGACAAGATTCACGACGACATCCGGCACGCGGCCACCACCATCGCCGAAAGCATGGGCGCCACAGCCGATGTGGAGATCCGCCGCGGCTATCCGGTCACATACAACGATGTCGATCTCACGCAACGACTGCTACCCACGCTGAACGGCGTAGCCGGTGCGGACAACGTGCACTATATCAACCCTATCACCGGCGCTGAGGATTTTTCGTTCTTCCAACAGCAGGTGCCGGGCCTGTACGTGTTTGTCGGCGGCATGGCCGAGGGCTTCACGCGCGAGACCGCCCCGCCGCACCACACCCCGGAGTTTATCCTCAACGAAGACGGTATGCAGCTTGGCGTTCGCACGCACGGGCATGTGGTGGTGGATTACCTCTTCGGCGACGAGTAACCGCGTTCGCACCCTGCCGCATGCCTACTCCATCGCTTCCAGCACCGCCGCGATGATGTCGTCCAGCTGGCTGTTGTCGATCCATCGCAGGACCACTACGAGGTCGTGCTCGGGGTCTACGTAGACGATGTTGGCGCCGGCCCCGGCGTGATAGAACGCGGAGGCCGGGGCGCTGGGCAACAGCTCCTGCTCCGTGTTCACGAACCAGTTCATGTAGCCGTAGGTTGGGCGCTGCTCCGTGGGCGTCAGCGAGCGCTCGATCCAGTCCTCGGACAGCAGCTGCCTCTCGCCCCACTGGCCCCGGCGGAGCGTCAGCAGCCCAAAGCGCGCCAGGTCGCGGCCGCTGATGAACATACCGCCGCCCCAGTGCCCCCCGCCGCTCACCGACTGCACATGGAGGCCCTCCTCTTCTACCCACGAGTTCTCATACCCATGCCACTGCCAGGTGCGGGAGGCGCCGATGGGGTCCATCACCTCCTCGCGTAGGACGCGCGGCAGCGGTTCGCGAAACACCCGCAGCAGCGACAGCGCGAGCCGGTTTACGCGCACATCGTTGTATTTCCACCGCGACCCCGGCGCCTCCAGTTCGCGCTCGTGGTACCGCCCGCGCTGCCCCGTAGGACGATCGGCCCAGTCGGGCTTGCCGAAGAGCGTCCCCTCCCACTCGCTCGTCATGTTGAGCAGGTGATGCCAGGTGATATCCCGGTTCTGCGCCGAGTCAAAGCCGCCATCTTGGACGTAGGCACGCACCGGGTCGTTCACATCGCGGATCAGTCCGCGGTCAACCGCGATGCCGGCCGTGGCCGATAGAAAGCTCTTCGTGACGCTAAACGTCATGTCCACGCGGTGCGGCTCGCCCCACTCCGCCACCAGATAGCCGTCGCGCAGGATGAGGCCCGTCACCGGCCCGCGTTCCTTCGTCGGCCCGATGATCTCGTTGTGGGGCTCGCCGGCAAAGGCCTGCGCGATGTAGAGGTCAAGGTCCGTGGGAATGTCGGACGCCGCGGCCTGAGCCCGCTCCACCGCCGTGGCCAGGCGCTCCGCATCAAACCCGGCCTCCTCAGCAGACCGCGTCTCCCACGCGGGCCCATACGATGGCACATAGACGTCCTGTGCCTGCGCCAGGCTGGCCCAGGAGAGGAGTAAGCCGACGAGGAGGAGCGCGCGCAGGCGGGGAAGCGACATCATGGTGGTGTGGCGGATGGATGAGACATGTGCGGCCCTCAGTATACAATGCCTTCACGACAGCCACCAGCTCCCGACTCGTCTACGGCCATGGATTCCTGCGCCCATTCCTGAGCGTCCCCATCCGAGTCATCTTGACGAATGCCTGTGAGCAAGCGCCTGCCCTCGACACCGATCGAGGGATCTCCCACCTATCGGCTGGCTACGGTCTCCACCCCGGAGCCGCCCTGTGCACCCCGTCAGCCACGGCCTCAGACGTAAAACGGCGGGGCCCACAGCCAAACACCGCGCATTTTCTCGGCGCCTGTATTTTCCTCCCGCGCGTTCGTACCTTTGGCATCGCCTTGTCCTGTTTCTAACGTTTGCCCTAAAGGTTATGCGCTCTTTGCTACCGCGCCTGCTGTGCTTTGCTTTGTTGTTCATGCTCGTCCTCCCGGCCATGGCGGCTGAGGACGACGCGGCCACGCTGTTCGACGATGCCCGTCTGGCGTGGGATGCCGGCGACTACGTGGACGCCCTGGAGGGCTTTCGGGCTGTGCTGGATCATGCCGACGGGGAGGCCTTTTTCGACGATATCGCGCTGATCACCGGCGAGCTGTACCGTACGATGGAGTTGGCGGAGGACGGTGCGAATCCCCGGTTCAGCCCCGATGGTCAGCTGGCCGCCTATGAGCACAGCGCGAACGGCATGACCTTCACGCACGTGCTGGATGTAAGCGGCGATGCGCCCGTGGAAATCGACCGGTTCGAAGGAACGGACCTGGCGTTTGCCCCCGATGGGCAGTCCGGCGCCTACCTGAAGACCACCCCCACCGACACCGTGCGCGTGCTGGCCGAGCAGCTACAGCAAGCCCGGCAAGCCCGCAACGCCCCCGAGGTTCGCCGCCTGGGCCGCGCGCTGGGCTGGGAAGTGGCGCGCGCCACGCAGCTCCGCCAGCGCACGTTTGCCGACGAGGCGTCCACGCCGCTGCCGCACGACGGGCTGCTCGTTACGGCGCCGCTCTACGATGCGCAGACAGGCCACCTGTTCGTGACCGGGATGCGGGAAGATCAGCCCGATCACTCGTCCATCTACCGCCTGTCCGATGAGGGTGCCACGCTCACCCCGGTCCATCCGGAAGGCCCCGGGTACCGCGTTGCGCCGGTGCCGGCGGCCAACAGCGACATGCTACTCTACAGGCTCGCATCCGAAGCCCCCATTCCCGTCCCGGACGACCACGTGGAGCGCCCCACCGAGAGCCGCGAGCGTGGCGGGCAGGTGGTGCTGCTCAGCATGGGCGACGGAAGCGAGACCATCTTCACAGGCACGGCACCGCTGCTTTCCGCTGACGGCTCGACCGTTGTCTACCAGACAGCGGCAAGCGACACCACGCGCTTCCACAGTCGGCGCCTGGCCTCGCCAGACTCCTCTCATACCATCCACAGCACTACCGCCACAGTGCGCTCCCCCGCCCTCTCCCCCAGTGGTCGCCACCTGGCCTTCAACCAGCAGCCCACCATCAGCTGGCAGGTGTACCTGACCGATACCGAGACGGGCGACACGCGCCAGTTCACGCGCGACATCCAGCACGAGCTCTTTCCCCACTTCCTCTCGGACGACCAGCTGCTCGCCAAGATGGGCGAGTTTCGGCACCGGCGCTCCCACGTGTACGATGTAGCCTCGGGCGACGCCCATCGCCTCTTCCACAACAACACCGTGCGCACGGTGTCGATGGAATACGAGTGGGTGCCCTCCCGTGCGGGCGATCGCCTGCTGATCCGCGCTCAGCGCGATGGCAACACGATATCCGAGGAGGAAGGCATCTTTCTCGTCGACCTCACCACGCGGATTTCGGAGGCGACCCTGCGCGACCGCATCGCGGCGCAGTTAGCAGCCGAGCAAGCCCTGCGGGCCAATGCCGAAGCCATGTTCGCGCCCATCCGGGAAACGGTAGAGGCGGCCACCGAAGAGGTCAATATCACGCGCCTCTCTGAGCACCAGAAGGCGCTCTACGACTTCGACTCGAAGTACTACACCGAGCCTGGCAATCGGAAGGCCAGCGCGTACATCTACGAAACGCTGGCCTCGTTTGGCTATGAGCCCGAGCTGCAATGGTTTATGCCGAACAACCGGGATAGCACGGCGAACGTTATCGCCCGGCTGGAGGGGACCACGCACCCGGAGGTCACCTACATCTACAGTGCCCACTTCGACTCTGTGCTGGGCAGCCCCGGCGCGGATGACAACTCAACCGGCACAGCCATTCTGATGGAGATGGCCCGGGTGCTCAAGGACAAGGAGCTGCCCGCAACCATCATCTTTGCCTCGCTGACGGCGGAGGAGGCGGGCCTGCTGGGCGCGCGCGAGTTTGTACGCCGCGCGGATGAAGAAGGCCTGCAGGTGGCCGGGGTCATCAACAATGACATGATGGGCTGGACGCGCCACCACCGGCTCGACAACACCATCCGCTTCTCCAACTATGGCATCCGCGACATTCAGCACGCCTCCGCCCACCTGTTCTCCGACCTCATCACGTACGACTCCCGCTACTACCGCTTTACCGACGCCCAGGTGTTCTTTGAAGCCTACGGGGACGTCATCGGCGGCATCGGGTCCTATCCCATCCTGGGCAACCCCAACTACCACCAGCCCACCGACCGGTTCGAGACCATCAACCACCACCTCGTGCGGGCGGTGGCGCAAGCCACGACGGGCGTCTTCGTGAAACTGACCCACACGCCGTCCATGATCCGCGGCCTCGAACGGGCCGATGATACGGTCACCTGGGAAGAGCCGCTGGAAACGGACATCACCCACTTTGAGGTGCAGGTGACCCACGCAACCGGCGAAACGGAGGTGTTCGAAACCGAGGAGCGGTCCTTCACGCACGAGGCGCTGCCCGATGCCGACGCTATTGAGGTCCGTGCGGTCAACGAACGCGGGATGCACGGCTGGGACTGGGCGGAAGTGCAATAGAACGCAGCGCGCTGGGTGCCTGCATGGCATGGGGTACTCATATACAGTCGGCAGGATTAACGGCCTGCCATATCATATTATATTGAAGTGGCAAGCCGCCCGTATCGGCGAGCCCCTATATTTTCCTCCACTGGGAACTACCATGCCGCATCGGGGTGCGGTCCTTATTATACCTTTTTATGCACCCAGCGCCCGCACACGGCGGATACAGGGGCATACCACCGACATCCCAGTGAGGTCTTGCCATGCCGGCCAATCAAAACTACCGTGGGTCGTTTTTTCGCAGTATCCCTGCTGTGCTCGCTTCAGCCCTCTTCTGCACACTTCTGCTGATGGCGCTGGCTCCGCGCGTTGCCCATGCGCAGGTGAAGCACACACCAATGACGACCGCTTCATCAGCGACAGACGCGTCTGTGGTTTCGGCGGACTCCTTCGCTACAGCGTCCCTACACGTCGCACACCCCTCCCCGTTTGAGAACCTGGCCCGCAACCGCGTTTTCGTTGAGTTGCTGGGGTCTGGGGCCACGTACAGTGTGAACTACGAGCGGCACCTCGCCGGGCGATGGAGTGGACGCATCGGGTATTCTCAGGTAAGCAGCCAGGGAGATTACTTTGGCCTTACGACCGACCGGGACGGTCACGTCCGCTCGATACCCGTGACGTTTAGCTACCTGACCGGCGCCCGCGCCAGCGGACTGGAGCTGGGATTGGGCGCCACATTGCTTTGGGACAACAGCACCATGGAAACCATCGGCGCTCTCAACCTGGACGTGGACCCGTCGCGTCGTGTGTTCGGGACGGCCATCGTAGGCTACCGCTACCAGCCCGAGCGCCAGGGTGTGCTTTTCCGTGTAGGACTGACCCCCATCCTGTGGGTCTCTGACTATACGCTGCGCGCGTTTCCCTGGGGTGGCATTAGTGTAGGCTACGCGTTTTAGCGCGTCCTCTTACGCTTAACGGTTCTGCAGCACTACGCACGACGCCACGCGTCATACAGGTAGAAGGCCGCCACGACAAGGGCGTGCGTGATTTCACCGCTGCGGATACGCTGCGGAACCGTAGCCGGGTCGATGAGGACGACGTCAAGGTCTTCCGTGCCATCGGGTTGGGGCGGACCGACGCGGTACGCATCGGGGGCGAGGACGGTGTAGCAACGGTTCGACTGAATGGCGGGGTTTGGCTCTACTACGCCCAGGTCAATCACCCGATCGCTGATGTAGCCCGTCTCTTCGCGCAACTCCCGGAGCCCCGCAGCTGCTGGGTCGTCATCGCCCGGATCTACCATACCGCCAGGGATTTCCAGCGTCACCTCCTTCGTGCCGTGCCGGTACTGCCGCACAAACACGAGCTCGCCCTCCGCGGTCACCGGCACGACGTTGACCCAGTCGGGCGAATCGATCACGTAGAAGTCGTGCGTCGTGCCCGTGGCCGGTGCGCGGCTCGTTTCCTCATGCACGGTGAAGACGCGGTAGTCGCCGCGCAACGAACGGTTGAGGAGCGGCCAGGGCGCGGGCATACAGGGATCGGTCAGTTACGGGCGACAGGTGGAGATGCGGGGCCAAAGTAAACGAGACCGCCACCGCGCCCGCCAAGCAGCAACGCCGGGGCGCCGGTGTCATAGAGATCCACGAAGAGCGGCGTCGCGTACCGCGGAACGTCCAGCGGCAGCGGCTCCGGGGTGCCCCATACGGGGGCCGGCCCCGTGCCGAGGTTACGGTGCATCACCAGCCCATCCCCTTCCGAGCCCAGGACCAGATCGAGGGTGCCGTTGCCGTCCACATCATGAAAGGCCGGTGCACTGCGGCGGTCCAGCTTTACGGTATCAAAGGCGTCTTCCTGCAAGGCAAAGGTCGGCGCCTCTGCCGTACCCTCGTTCTGAAAGAGGTACACGCGCCCATTTGAGGCGCCGGTCACGATGTCGAGCAGGCCATTGCCGTTCAGGTCCACGAGCGAGGGGATGGAGGTGTTGCCACGCGGCGTCTCCAGCGCGTGCGTGTCGTCCTTCACGAACTGCGGAATGCCATCGTCGTCGAGCCCGTCGTTCGTGTAGATGAGTAGTTCGCCACGCCAGGTACCCAGCACAAGATCGAGGTCGCCATTACCCGTCAGGTCGCCGAGGGCGGGGGCGTAGTCGTACACCTTGGGCAGATCGAGCGTGCCCCGGTACTGGAAGTCGGGCGTTTGCGCCGTGCCCTCATTGGCGAAGAAATGCACCGTGGAGGTCTGGCGGTTGTCGGGGTCGATGCGGTTGGCCAGCAGCAGATCCTTGGCGCCATTGCCCGTCAGGTCACCGGCAGCGGCCGTCGATTCGCTGCCAATGTTGATGGTGCGCAGGAAGGTCTCGGTCTGCAGCTCATACATATCGGGCGCCGTAGCTTCGTAGTAGAGGAAGTTGGCATCCAGCGTGGCGTTGGGATCGTGCGCCCCGCCCAGCACCCCCACGAACAGGTCCTTGATGCCGTTGCCCGTCCAGTCCACGAGCGCCGGGGCGTTGTAGCCGGAGGACTGGACCGGGTCATTGGGCGGAAACACCTGTGGCTGCGTCCGAAAGTCCGGCGCCCCGCACCGGCCCTGGTTTTCGATGAGGAGCAGACTGGGCTCAAAAAAGTCGCCCCAGAAGAGGTCGATCTGGCCATCATCATTGTAGTCCGCAAATGCCAGCGAATTCGCTCCGTGGGCCATCGTCCCAAACTGGGTGATGATCTCGATGCCCTCAAAGCGGTCAGTCACGAGATCGAATTGGGGGATGCCGGTTTCATCAAACCCCTTAGCTTTGAAGCGCGTGATGGTGCCATCCAGCCGCCCCAGGAACAGATCGGGGAGGCCGTCGCAGTCGATGTCCGCGATGTTGGGGATGTTCTGCCGATCCGAGAAGACGGGTTCGCCGTGCACATCGCGCAGGGTGTCCGCCGCCAGCGTGAAGGCTGGCGCCTCTGGGGTCCCGGTGTTGCGGTAGTAGCGAATGTAGTTGAAGGGCGACTCAGAAATCAGATCGTATTGCCCGTCGCCCTGCGGATCCACAAACCGAAACCACTCCCCCACCGGCAGCTCCTGAAACCGGTCGGTGCGCCATTCGAGTGTACGTCCGCCCTCGCCGTTGGGCACGTTCTCGAAGAACATGAGCTGATTTGACTGCTCCTGCACAAACAGGTCCGGGTATCCGTTGCCGTTGATGTCCACAAACTGCGGGCGCGGATTGTTGAAGCCACCGGTAAACGGATGGTCGTACGGCACCCCTTCCGCATCGCGCACCTCAAACGGGGCCACCTGTCGCTCGTAGTCCTGGGGGAATGCCGGGCGGGCTTCCGGGCGATCCGTTTCAGCATCGGGGCTAACCGTAGCACAGGCCGTTCCCAGGCACAGCACGAGGGTGAGGGCGAGTAGGTGGCGGAGGGAGGGCATGGGGATGGCGTGTGGGGGTGTGGGCGTTTGGGGGTGTGGGCGTTTGGGGGTTTTGTAGCCTGAGGCACGGTCGCCTTTAACCCCCGTCATCCTCAGCGCAGGATCGCGCCAGCAAGCCGGAGACGACGGGGGATAGCCGGTACAGGCCGACGACAGGCTCGGCTCTACTGCCACTGGCGGGTGCCGATGCCGGTGGGGTAGACGCCAACCTCAATCACCTGCACCACCTCCAGCGTCTCGGTGTCGATGACCGCAATCGTACCGGGGCGATCGCCCGTGCTATGATCGTGGCCCTCATGACCGTTGTGGTCCCCGTGATTGCTGTGGTGACCGTGGTCGCCGTGGTCATTCCCATGGTCGCTGTGGTCGCCGTGGGTGCCCCCCTGCCCTGCCGTGGCGGCCATGTCCTGCATCATATCCTCCATCATCCCCCGCTGGTGGTTATTGGAGATGTAGAGGTGGCGGCCATCGGGGGAGAGCGCGGCGCCGTGAGGCTCAGCAAAGGCGTCGTGCTCCATCGTGTGGGTTACTGCCCGCTGCTCCACGTCTACCACACTCACCGTGTTCGATTGCTTGTTGGGCACGTAGATATGGCGACCGTCCGGGCTGTAGATGGGATGCCACGGCTGTGCGCCGACGGCCACCTCATCGGTAAGCGTGAGGCGGCCGTCGGCTGCCACGTCGAACAGCAGCAGTGTACCAGTGAGCTGCCCCGTCCCAGCCATCTGGCGTCCATCCGGAGAGGCCGCGAGCTGCACGATCACGTGCGGGGCGCCATCAACGGTAGAGAGGTCGCCGCGCAGGCTCTCGGGATCCAGCCCGATGAGCTGGTTGGTGGCCAGGCTGGCCGTGTACACAAACGCCCCCTCCGCGGTGATGGCAAGTGCGTGCGGGCGGTCGAAGAACACATCTACCTCCTCCAGCGCACCAAGGTCATCACGCGGCGCCATGCCAATACGCTGCGGCGGATTTACCGCCATCATAGAGCGGGCGATGAACAGCGTATTTTCGGTGGGGTGGAGCGACATCAGGCCGGGCGCCTCCATGGTGGCGCGGTCGACCAGTTCGTTGTCTGCATTAAACTTAAGCACGGTGTTTTCCGTGATGAGCGACACGTACCAGGCTGACCCGTCCGGCTCCGCAATCACGTGATGCGGCGAGGCATTGGCGGAAAAGCCGAGCGCGGTGAGATCCACGGTTTCGATGACCTCATGCGTGGACATGTCGATGATGGCCACGGACGCTTCGCCCTGGTTGGCCACGTACAGCAGGTCGCGCTCGCCCGTGGCGTCCTGTGCCAGCGACGAACCCACGGTGAACGCAAACAGGCTAACAGTAAGAAAAAGAGCAGAGAGCAGGCGCATGGGGGCGTAAGGGTTCATCAGAGGTACGGCGGGAAGGGCACAACGAAAACACGGGGGAGGCTGGGAAGCCCCGCCCCGTGTTGATAACGCAAGAAACGTGCGCGGCTGTGAAGCCGAGCCCTACGGGTAGTCCGAACTACAGAGCTGGGGCATCGGCGCGCGGACGCACCATGAAGATGCCTTCGCCAATGCTATTGACGAGGATCGTGCCGCTCTCGAAGTACGGATAATTGCTCCAGGAGCCCGAGAAGCCCGGGCCGGACTGGAACGGCGCCGTATCGAACCGGCCGACTTCCACCGGATTCTCCCGATCGGAGATGTCCAGCACGTGCAACCCGGCCCGGTAGTTGGACTGGTACATCAGGTTGCCCTTGATGTAGATGTTGTGGGTGGATGCTGTGGTGTCGTGGAAGTACTCTTCCACCAGCTGCGGATCTTCCAGATCTTGCATATCCCAGATCAGGGTGCGCGTGTTGTCTACCAGCCCGTTGAGCTCGTCCAGCTCATCGTTCACGTAGAAGTAGCGCATGTCTTCATCGAGCCAGCCCTGATGCACGTAACCGTAGTTGGGGTACGTACCGATGGAAAGCGCCACCGGGTTATCCTTATCCGTGACGTCGGCTACGCTAATAGCCGTTTCGTTGGCGCCGAAGCAGATTTCCTGCCCCTGGTAGCGCTCGTCCGGGCCGTTGTAGATGACGCACTGGACGTCGTGGATGTAGCCCGTGCCGCTGCGGCCGGTGCGCTCATCGGCAAAACAGCCCCTGAATTCCGGATTCAGCGGGTCGTTGATGTCGACCATGTGCAGCCCGCCGCCACACGTTTCGCCGCCACCACTGGCGCCCACGATGTACGCAAAGCCGGTTTCCTCATTCAGTTCTACGTTGTGCGCGCTGTTGATGCGGTCATAGAGCACCGTCGCTTCAAAGCTGACGGGATCATCATCGGCATCATAACGGTCGCGCAGCTGCGTCAGGTCAAAGATCTGCATGCCGTGCTCGCCGGCGTTATCCGAGACCGTGATGGAGTAGTTGCCAAACACCTTAGTGTCGCGCCAGGAGCTGGAGCGGGCGCCGTCCGTCATAGGCAGCTCGCCCAGGTACTTGGGGTTAAGGGCATCGGTGACGTCCACGAAGGCCAGCCCGTCGGTGCGGCCAACAAGCGCGATTTCGCGGCCTTCCTCTTCGTCCGTCCAGCCCCACACGTCGTTCGTGTTGGTGGTGCGCTCGCCGCCAATGTGGCGAATCGGGAGGAAGGAAAGCAGATCGACGTTGGAGCAATCGAACTGGGCGATGCGGCCGTCTTCACAGTTGTGCTGCTCCCCCGTGATGGCCGGCAGCCCGATGTCGGGATCGCCTTCCAGCATGGTGGCGACGTTCCAGGTATCCTCTTCCTGCTCAAAGATGGCTGCGCTGCCCGCACCGGCGGTGGTGCCCGGCAGGCCCGCGACCATCAGGCCAGGGGCCGCGGCGAGGGTGGCGCCAAACATGGGACGGCCCTCAGCTTCGGGCGAGGTGTGCTTGCGCGCGCCACTCCAGGCGCCGCTATCGGCGTCACGGGTAAACTGGTAGAGGAAGCCCTGCCGGCGCTCGGCGGCCGGCGCACCCGCCCAGAGGCTCTGGCCGTCGTAGGCTACCGCGGTGCCGAACTGCTGCGGGCTGCTGCCATCAAACGGCTGCAGCACGCTGCCGGCGTCCCAGGAATCGTTATCCGCATCGAAGGCAAACGTCACCACGGCTCCGGTGGCGCCATGGCGAGGGGCTCCTACCAGGAGTTGTCCGTCGTGCAGGTGCAGGGCCGAACCCATCCGGGCCCCGTCATCTACGCCACGCACGTTCAGCGCGCCAAGGTCCGTCCAGGCATCCGCTTCTGCATCGAAGCGGTAGGCATAGACGGCTCCGCGATCCTTCTGCGGGGCGCTGACCACGAGATGATGGCCTGCCGCTGCGATGCGCGTTCCAAACTGGTCGCCCGCCTCAATATCGCCTGCCTGGATGGATTCGCGCAGCGTCCATTCTTCATCAACGGCTTGATACGCGTACACGCGTCCGGCGGCATCGGCTTCCTGGCTCGCGCCCACGTACAGCCAGCCGTCCCCGAGCGCCACGCTGCTGCCAAAGGCCTGCGTCGTGTCGGACGGCGTCATCTTCGCCACTTCGGCCCACGTATCGTCGTCCGTGCGCTCAAACAGGTACGCTGCGCCGAACGGCTCAGCCTGCGGAGCGCCGACCAGCACCCGGTCGCCCGCTACCGCGAGCGCCGAGCCAAACTTGGTCCCGACCTCTTCATCTTCCGCGGCAATGCGGCCCATCTCGGCCCATTCGCCGTCGTGCTTGTGGAAGACGTAAACCAACCCGGGCACGTGCAGGTGCTCGGACTCGCCGACATAGAGGAGGTCGTTATCAACCGCCAGCGCGCGGGCAAACCCCTCGCGCTCGGACATCAGACTACCATCGGCCATAGACTGGGCCTGGGCGACGTACGTGCCCGAAAAGCAAAGGAGCAGAGCAAAGAGTAAATATCTACGCATGGGTATGGGAGAAGACCAGGTGGAATAGGAATGCGGAAACCGGTGCAGAAGGCAGCGGCCGGGCAGCGTGTGGGGCAGAAGGGGTAACGCCTCACGTAACCACATGCACGGTACGGCAGCGACTGGCTATCGTTACATCATTTTTTGCATCGTATCAGCCGCTTTTCACGCTTGGCTTTTCGTATAGATCCCATGAGGGTGTGTATTGGGTGTGGGCGAGGGGCGGGTCTTATCTTGCGGTTCTCGCAACCGATACAAGAGGTACCCTGTGCTCCCTACACCTTTTCCCTTTGGTCCACATGCACGTGCTGAAAAATATCGCCATCGACCTTATCGTGATGCTGGTGGTGCTTGGGATGGTTGCGATGAACGCAAATATGTTCGGCCTGACAGGGCCCGTCACTGGGCTGTGGTGGGTGCTGGCGGTGTACACAGTGCTGATGCTACTGCTGAAGGCTGGGGCGCTGGCCAGTGCGCGTACGCTGCGGCAGATGAACCTGCAGGATGATAGCGTTTCGCCTACCGTCTACCGCGTCTTTTATGCTGTAAACGCTGTTGCCCTACTCGCGGGTGGCTTCTGGTTCCTGGCCGCAGGGTGGATCGGAATCTGGGGGTTGTCTGAGGCGGTTCGCGTCCGCACAGCGGTGCCCGCTTAACCCTATCGTGGTGGAACGCCCGCTTTCCGGTGGCGGTACAGCGCATTCGTTGTTTTGCGCGTCTGCCGATCCCTGCCATGGTCAACAACTTTTACACGCTGCGTGCCCTGGCGCACGAGTGGCGCGCTGACCTGGTGGGCTGCACCGTCGGGGATGCCTTTTCGCAAACGCGTGACGAGATTACGCTCGCCTTCGCCCATCCCGAGCAGGAATGGATGCTGCGGGCCTCTTGCACCCGGCCTTTCCTCTACCTCTTTCGCACCGCCGGATATAGCAAAAAGCGAAGCAACGTGGCCACGCTCTTCGCGGATGCCTTCGACCGTGCTGTGACGGATGTCCGTATCGCCACGCGGGATCGCATGCTGTTTATTGACCTTGCGGGCGGCTGGTCGTTTCAGCTGCTGCTGTTTGGGTCGAAGGCGAATGTGCTGCTGGTTGACGACGCGGGGCTCATCGTGGAAGCCTTCCGCTCGGGCGATGCCCTGCGGGGCACCGAAGCCCCCACGCCGCGTCCCGCCCCGATGCCCGACACGCGGGAAGCCTTCGAGGACCGCTGGCGAACCAACCGAAAAACCACCGACCGCGCCCTCGCCTCAGCCTTCCCCCTCTTCGACCGCACGCTGGGCCAGGAGGTGATGCACCGGGCCGGCGTTACGACGGAGGCGCCGGAGGACTGCACGGCGGCCGACCGCGATGCCCTTTTTGCTGCCGGGCAGGCGCTCCGCACAGCGCTCCGGCATCCAACGCCCCACGTGTACAGCGACGGCCGCTTCGTTGACACGCTCGCCCTTGTGCCCCTGCATCATGTGCGCGAAGACCTTACGGTGGAGGCATTCGAGACGGTCGATGCGGCGGTCCACACGTTCGTCCGCCGCACGCTGGCCCAGCGTCACTTTCGACGCCTCTACGAGCCTGTCGAGAAGGCCCTCCGCGAGACGTACGAGCACCAGCGCACCAGCGCCGACCGGATGCTGGAGGAGTTGTCCAACGAAAGCCGGGCCGGCCGCTACGAGACGTGGGGGCACCTCCTGATGGCCGCGCCGCAAGACGTACCCCGAGGAGCGGAGGAAGTCACCCTTCCCAATCTCTTCGAGGAGGGCACCCCTATCACCATCCCGCTCGACCCGGCCAAGAGCGCCATCGAAAACGCCGAGCATTATTACGACCGCGCCCGGCGCACCCGGCGCTCCCGCGAGGAGGCCGAAAAGCGGCTGCTCTCCACCGAGGAGCAGGCGCAGGAAGCCAAGGCACTCCTTGATAAGCTGCACGAGGAGGTCGACTGGCTGGACGACATCAAGGCGTTTCGGAAAACCCACGAGCGCGCACTGGCGCGCTACCTCGGCAACAGCGGGGACGACATCGACCGCGTGCCCTTTCGGCGGTTTGACCTGGGAGGCGGCTATGAGGTGTGGGTGGGCCGCAACGCCCGGCAGAACGATGAACTCACGTTTCGCCACGCGCAAAAGTACGACCGCTGGATGCATGCCCGCGGCGTCCCAGGCTCGCACACGGTGCTCCGCATGCCCGGCCGGAAGGCCACGCCCGACAAACGCACGCTGTATCGCGCTGCCGCCATTGCCGCCTACTACAGCAAAGCGCGCGGCAGCAGCCTCGTGCCCGTGATGATGACCGAGCGTAAGCATGTTCGCAAGCCCAGCGGAGGCACGCCGGGGCAGGTGTTTGTTGAGCACGAGGAGGTGCTGCTCGTGGAACCGGGGCTACCGGATACGCCCTGATGCCGTGCCCCTTCCGTACCGCTATCAGCAGGACCAAAGCGTCGCGACCAGCGGTTCATACTAAATCCTATGTTGTGACGTTATTATGAGATAGTAACACCATTATGAGATAGTAACACCCCGCATAAAACCCCTCTATGTCCCTGACAGTTGTTTAAACATATAAATCAGTTTACCAGCACCAGCATAGTTCACCCGCCCGCTCCACTACTATCCTCTATGCCCTGTTTTCGATTTACGCTTGTCCTGTTGCTGGCTGTGGGGCTTACCGCCTGTGGTTCATCTGACGAAAACAGTGGGGGCAACTGGCAAAACCGGGGCAGTGCGCCCACCCCCTCGGTAGAGGTGGTGCAGGCACAGCTGGGTAGCCTGCCGCTGGAGCAGCGCCTAAGTGGTACGGTGCGGGCACGCAACCAGGTAAGCATCTACCCCGAGATCACCGCTCGCGTGGAAGACGTGATGGCCGAGAGTGGAGATTTTGTGGAGCGGGGCCAGCCGCTGGTGCGCCTCCGCGACCGCTCGTACCGCGAGCAGGTGCGGCAGGCCGAGGCCAACGTCAACATTCAGCGCGCCCAGGCCCGCCAGGCGCGCGCCCGGCTTCTGGAGCTGCAGTCGGAGCTAAATCGAGTGGAGCAGCTGGCCGATCGCGAGTTTACCTCGCGCCAGGAGTTAGAGACGCTGCAGGCTCAGGTGGAAGGCGCTGAAGCGGACGTCGCCGCTGCCGAGGCGCAGGTGGAGCAGGCCGAGTCCACCCTCTCTGAGCGTCAAGACGACCTCACCCAGACGGTCGTGCGTTCTCCCGTCACCGGACGCGTTGGGCGCCGGGACGTAGAAATCGGGCAACGCGTGGACGGGTCCTCTCGCCTGTTCGACGTGGGCGACCTCTCGTCCGTCCGCGTGCGTGTGAGCCTTAGCGAATCCATGCTTGGCCGTATCCGCGAAGGGCAGACCGCCCAGATCACCTCCGAGATGCTCCCCGACACCACCATCACCGCTCAGGTCTCACGCATCTCGCCTTTTCTGGACGAGAACAGCTTCAGCACCGATGCCGAAATCGACATTCCCAACCAAGGCAATCTGCTGCGCCCGGGGATGTTCGTGAATGTAGCGGTGCTCTATGGCGAATCGGAACAGGCCACCCTCATCCCCAACAGCGCCCTCTACGAAGACCCCGGCACCGGTGTGATGGGCGTGTTCGTGGCCACCTCGCTGGGCACCGAGGTGGAGCCGGATGAGCCGCGCGATGGCTTCCCGACGGAGCTTACCGAACCCACGCCCATTACTTTCCGTGAGGTGGATGTCATTGCGAAGGGTCGCTCCTCAACTGGGATCCGTGGCATCGGACAGAACGCCTGGGTGGTAGCGCTCGGGCACGATCTCATCAGCATGAACCTGGATGAATCGATTGATGCCCGCACCCGCGCCCTCTCCTGGGAGCGCGTCCTTGGACTGCAGGAACTGGACGAGCGTGACATGCTGCTCAATTTCATGGAACGGCAGCAGCGCATGGCCGAAGCCGAACGTGCGGCCCAGGACACGTCCACGACCTCCAGCGACGACTCCGACGCATAGCACAAGCCGCACACGCCGCAGCCACCGCCCTCGCCCTCCTTCTCGTCTTCGCTCCACGCAGACATGGCTTCGATCTCCGACCTCTCCATTCGCCGTCCGGTTGCGACGGCCATGTTCTACCTGATCGTCATCACCATCGGGGTCGTTGCGTTTCGCTTTCTTCCGGTTGATCTGCTGCCCTCTGTTGAGTATCCGCAGCTCTCCATCGGTACGTCCTACGCCAATGTAGGACCGGAGGAGATGGAGCAACTCATCACCCGGCCCGTCGAGAACGGAGTCGCGGGTGTGCCCGGGGTGACACGCGTGACGTCCCGCTCCAGCGAAGGTAGCAGCCGCGTACGGTTGGAGTTCGCCCAGGGGGTCGACCTCGCCGAAGCGGCTAACGATGTCCGCGATGCTCTGGAACGGATTCGAGGCTCCCTTCCCGAAGAAGCTGACGAGCCGCGTATCTGGAAGTTTGACCCAGACGATATCTCGATTCTCTCGATCGCAGCCAGTTCTACGCGGGATCTCGAAACGCTCACGCAGATCATCGAGCGCGACATCGTGCGGCGCCTGGAGCAGGTCGATGGGGTGGGCACCATCGAAGTGCGTGGCGGGATCTACCGGGAGATTCACGTGGACATCAAGCGGGATCGCCTCCGTTCGGCCGGGCTCACCCCACAGGACGTGCAGGAGGCCATCGCCCGGGAGAACGCGATTGCCCCCGGCGGCAACGTGAAGGACGGCCTGAAGGACCTGTACGTGCGCGCCCTCGGCGAGTATGAGTCCATCGACCAGGTAGCCGATGCGGTCATCACACGGGTTGATGGGCGGCCCGTTCGTGTGCGTGACGTGGCGAACGTCCGCAGCGATTACGAGAACGTGGGCCGCTTGACCGAGGTGGACGGCACGCCCGTGGTGCAATTTCGCGTGCGCAAGCAGTCGGGCGCCAACACGGTCGCCGTCTCGCGCAACGTGCGCGCCGAACTGGACCGCATCAACGCCGATCGTAATGACGTCAACCTGACGGTTATCTCAGACCAGAGCACCTTCATCCAGCAGTCGATCGACAACGTGCAAAGCGCGGCCGTCTGGGGCTCCCTCTTGGCCATCTTTGTGCTCTATTTCTTCCTGCGCAATGGGTCTACGACGTTTATCATCGCGCTCTCCATCCCCATCTCTCTCATTGCGACGTTCGCGCTGCTGTACTTCAGCGACCTGTCGCTTAACATGATGACGTTTGGAGGACTGGCCCTTGGGATCGGGCTTATCGTAGACAACGCGATCGTCGTCCTCGAAAATATTATTCGACACCGCGAGGAGAAAGAGTCCGACCTGGATGAAGCAGCGTCTATTGGTACGAAGGAGGTCGCTGGGGCTATCGTGGCCTCCACGCTGACCACCTCGGTGATCTTTCTGCCGGTCGTCTTTATGGAGGGCACCACGAGCCTGCTCTTCCTGGCGCTCGCGCTGGTGGTGGTCTTCTCGCTGGTGTGCTCGCTGTTGGTAGCCCTGACCCTGGTGCCCATGCTTTCGAGTCAGTTCCTGACGACGGCGAAAGGCGTGCCGAGCGAGGATACCCGGGCCGGACGCTTCCGCCGGAAGTTTGACCGATTTGAGCGATGGTATGCAGGGAATGTGCGCGGTGCCGTACAGCGGCGATTTAGCATTTTTGGGGTGGCTACGCTGCTTGTGATCGGGGCCGTTGTGCTCTGGCCGTACGTGCCGGTGGAGCTGGCGCCCTCCACGGATTCCAATGAAGTGCGCGTCGACCTGCGTATGGACGATGGCACCAATCTGGCCGTAGTGGCCGACTACCTGCAGGAGCTGGAGGCCATTGTATCAGAGGTAGTGCCGCGGGATGCGATCGACAACATGGCTACGGAGATCTGGCGTGGCCGGGCCCGCATTGATATTGCCATGCCCAACCCGGAGGACCGCACGATATCCAGCGAACAGCTGGCCGACGACATCCGCGAGGTCGTTACGGGCGCCATCCCCGGCGCGGAAATCCGGGTGCGCGCCCAGGCCGGCCTGTGGGTGCTACGCCGCCTCTTTAGCGGCGGTGGCGGCGACGAAGCGGTGCAGCTCCAGTTGCTGGGGCACGACCAGGATGAGGCGCTGCGCGTAGCCCAGCAGATCCGGCAGCGCATGCAACGCGTGGACGGTATTGAGGACGTCCGCATCGGCGGCGAAGAAGATGAAGGGCAGCCCGAGCAGGTCATCCGGCTGGACCGGGAGCGGATCGCGCAGTTGGGCCTCTCCATTCAAGACGTAGGCCGCGCGGTGCAGCTAAGCCTCGGCGGCGGGCAAGCGGGCTCCTTCCGGGAGGGCGGCGACGAATACACCATCCGCGTACGCCTGCAGCCCGAAGACCGCCGGGCCACCCAGGACGTCGACGACATCGTGATTCGTACCCCCGAGGGGGAGACCGTGCCCCTCTCAGCCATTGCCTCACAGCAGCGGCAGCGCGGCCCCGACCGCATCAACCGCGTGAACAGCCAGCGCGTGACGTACATCTCGGCGAACCTGGCCAGCGGATTGGCGCTCAACGACGCGGTCAATCAGGTGCGGGCGGAGCTCAGCGACCTGACCCTCCCGAGCGACTTCACTATCGTCTTTGGCGGAGAGTACGAGGAGCAACAGCGCGCCCAACGTGACTTCCTGATCGCTATCCTGATGGCCCTTGCGCTCATCTACATGGTGATGGCCGGCCAGTTTGAGCGCTTCCTGGATCCACTCATCGTGATGTTCTCCGTCCCCCTGGCCCTCGTGGGTGTGGTGCCGATGCTGTACCTGACCGGCACCACGTTCAACATCCAGAGCTTCATGGGGCTCATTATGCTGATCGGTATTGTGGTGAACAACGCCATCGTGCTGGTCGACTACATCAACCTGATGCGGCGCGAGCGCGGGATGGAGCTGGTTGACGCTGTGGTGGAGGCCGGACGCCTGCGCTTGCGGCCCATCTTGATGACGACCGCCACCACCATCCTGGCCCTGCTGCCGCTGGCCATGGGCTGGGGCGCGGGCGGTGAAATTCAGGCGCCGCTGGCCCGTACCGTGATCGGGGGCCTCGCCGCGTCTACGCTCATCACCCTGCTGCTCATCCCGATGATCTACATCAGCGCTCACCGCGCCAAAGCCTGGGTCGGCGCCCGGATCGCCCGGCTCCGGGGCGGCGAATCGCCGGGTACCGCGGTGCAAGGGGCGTAGCCAACCGGTCGGGCTGGAGGCACATGCGCGCTGCGCAACATCCGTTTCGGATCAGCGGTATAGCGACACGCTGACCTCCTCACCGCTCCTGTGCCCATGCGCTTTACCGACTACGAAACGAACGTCCGCCGCGAAATTGATGCATGGCAGCGGGACCGCTCCTCGGCCGTGCAGCAGGCCATCGAATGGCTGATGCAGCCGGTGGACCGGTTCGTCGAGCGCAGCGTCTCGCCCGACCTCATCGACCGGGCCAGCGACACCCTGAGCGATACGCTCTCGCGCCTCAGCGACGCCTCTACGTGGACGTACGAGGCGGATGGAGTGCTCAAGATGGCGCAGAAACGGGGCCTCCCCGTGGAGCGTGCGGAGGACCTGCGTGGGCAGCCGCTGGAGGCCCTCGACCCCATAGCCCAAAGCCACTTTACGGAGAACACCATCCTGGCAGCCGTTGAAGGCGGCGGCACGGGGCTGGGCGGGGCCGCCCTCATCCTGGCTGACCTGCCCCTGCTCTTCACCATCAACTTCCGCCTGATTCAGCAGATCAGTGCAGTCTACGGCTTCCCCCTGCGCGACCCTGCCTACCGGCCGCTTGTGATTGCCACCTTCAATGTGGCGGCTTCAGGAAACGCCGAAGCCAAGGGACAGGCCCTGCGCGAGATCAGCGTTGCCGCGGCCGCCTTCGCCAACAACCTGGATTACAAGGGGCGCGTCTCGGGTACCTGGCGGGACCAAAACCGGCATGTCCCGCGCGAGATTGCCAAGAACCTGGTGGGGCGAAAGCTGGCACAGGCCGTGCCCGTGGCAGGCGCCGCCGTTGGCGCGGGCATCAACTACTGGTTCACCTCCGAGACGGCCAACGCGGCGTATATGCTGATGCGGGCGCTGTACCTGGAGCATAAGGAGCGGCGGTAGCGGAAGCCGCACCGACGCGAGGGAGGCCCAGAGGGAACGCTTATGGCGCCGAGCGTTGCATCCTTCGCCTCCGCATCGCAAGGCGATGCTGTGCTCAGGACGACGGGAGCTAAAGGCGACCGCGCCCCAGACTACACAACCCCCACACCCCCATACGCCCACACCCCCATACCCAGAACCCTCCTCCTCCGCATCGCAGGTGATGCTGTGCTCAGGACAACGGAGACCAAAGGCGACCGTGCCCCAAGCTACGCAACCCCCACACCCCCACACGCCCACACCCACAAACTCCCCCCACCATGCCCACCGTCGCCATTGTCGGCCGCCCCAACGTCGGCAAATCCACCCTTTTCAACCGGCTGACGGAGCAACGCGATGCTATCGTGGACGATCAGCCGGGCGTTACCCGCGACCGTATTTACGGTGAGGTCTACTGGACGGGCCGCACCTTCGACCTGATCGATACCGGCGGCTTCGTCCCCAACTCCGCCGATGCCTATGAAGCTGCCATTCGCGAGCAGGTACACGTGGCGCTGGAAGAAGCTGACCTGGTTCTGCTCATCGTGGACGTCACCACCGGCATTACCAGCATCGATGAGGAGATGGCCACCCTGCTACGCCGGAGCGACACCCCGGCTTTGGTGGTGGCCAACAAGGCCGACAACGAGGAGCGCCGCTGGGAAACGCCGGCCTTCTATGCCCTCGGCTTCGAAGAAGTCTTCCCCGTAAGCGCCACCAGCGGCATTGGCACGGGCGACCTGCTGGATGCCGTGCTGGCGCACCTGCCGGAGACTGACCCTGAACCGGACCCCGGCTTCACCCGCATCGCGGTCATCGGCCGGCCCAACGTGGGCAAGTCGTCGCTTGTCAACCACCTCGTCGGCGCGGAGCGTTCCATCGTGACCGACGCCGCCGGCACCACCCGTGACGCCGTTAACACCGAGTTGCTGGTCGACGGCGAGCCCGTCCTGCTGGTGGATACCGCCGGCCTCCGTCGCCGCACCAAGGTGAAGGAGAACATCGAGTTTTACGCCACCCTCCGCACCGAGCGTGCGCTGCAGCGGGGCGACGTGGCAGTGCTCATCATCGAGGCCATCGAAGGGCTTCAGGCGCAGGACATCAAGGTCCTCAAGAAGGCGGAGGCCATGCACAAGGGGCTCGTCATTGCCGTCAACAAGTGGGACCTGGTGCAGCAGGAAGAGGACCTCATCAAGCGCTACGAGACGTACGTGGCCGAGCGGCTGCCCACCATGGCCTACATCCCGCTGGTATTTGTCTCCGCTCTTACCGGTAAACGGGTAGTGCGCGTGATGGAAACCGCGATGGCAGTGGCCAAGGAGCGTGAGCGCCGCATCTCCACGAGTGCGCTCAATGACTTGCTGGAAGATGCTACCCGCGAAAACCCACCGCCGAGCTACCGCGGGGGGTTCGTCAAGATTAAGTACGCCACACAAATTCGCACCGCACCGCCTGTCTTTGTCTTTTTCTGCAACCATCCGAAGGGCATCACCGAACCGTACAAGCGCTTCTTGGAGCGGCGGCTGCGCGAGCGCTTCGGGTTTCTGGGCGTCCCCCTCACCCTGCAGTTTCGCCAGAAGTAAGGCGGGCCACCGCCGTTTCAAGGAATCGTGAAAGCGATGTAAGACAGAGAATCCCTGTCGCCCCTACCGCATACAGTTACCTCCTCTGTGGCAACTGCGCTACAGTTTCCGTTCCGCTGGTCCTAACTCCGTCACATCATGCCAGGCACACCGGTCAACAACCGTAACGACGACGAGCGCTCCCTCAATTTCTGGGAGCAGATCTTCCTTCCAAAAATCTTTGAGGGGCTCGGGTACTCGTTCAACAAGATAAAGAACGAGCCGGTGTATACGGTGGAGTACCCGGAGGAGCAGTGGTACCCGCCGGATAGCTACCGCGGACGGCCGGTGCTGGTAGAGGAAGAAGGATCGCCCCGCTGTGTATCCTGCAACCTGTGTGCCCGTGCCTGCCCGCCCATGGCCATCTCCATGCAATCGAAAGAGGTGGATAGCGCCAAGGAGCGCGAACCCGCCTGGTTTGAGATCAACATGCTGCGCTGCATCTACTGCGGCTTCTGCGAGGAGGTGTGCCCGGAAGAAGCCATCGTGATGTCGAAGGAATACGACCTCACCTTTCAAGACCGCGACGAGGCCGTGTTCGGGCTGGATAAACTGCTCGTGCCGGTGGAGCGCCTGATGGACCGGCTGGACTATCTGCACACGTACAAGGACCCCCAGTTTGGGCAGGAGTGGGACTTTCAGCACGATAACAACCTGCACAGCCTCAAGGACCGCCGCTTCCTCTCGTGGCTGGTAGAGGAAGGAGCCGAGGCCCTCAAGACAACCCATAAGCGCGACGAAGAGCCGTCCGCAGCCGATCGCTCCTGGGGCAGCGCCCGCTCTGGCGGCCTCGATTACGCCTCCACCGAACCTGCCGTCACTGAGCGCTCCTGACGCCCCGCCTCCATGCCTGAGACGCCTTCTGCAGATCCGTCGCCTGATGCGTCTTCGCTGACGACCGCTGCCCACCTCGACGACGCGGCAGCGGCGCAGCTCCGGGAGGCGCAGCTCGACCAGTTGCAGTACCTCGTGGATGAAGTGGAGGCACTGAAGGCCGTCATTGGGAAGGTTCCTGAGGCCCTGCAACGTGACAAGCCGATGGGCACCGAACTGTCGCTGCGCGAACTGTATGGCGTGCTCGCACAGGCCGATGAGGAGACGCACGTGCCGCTGGTAGAACGGATGATGGCTACGGATACCCCCACGATCACGCCTACCAACGACGAGGCCCGTGCGGCGGAAGCCGACTGGAACGATACGCCGATGCGCACCATCCTGGCAGAGGTGCAACGCGCCCGGACCGCTCTTGTGGAAACGCTGCACGCCCTCCCGGCCACCGACTGGACGCGCACGGTCAGCCTCAGTGGTACCACGCGGGATGTGTATGGCCTCGCCCATGTCATCATCCAGCGCGATGCCGACCTCCTCCGCACCGCGGGCTACCGGCTCCACGAAAGCCACCTCACGGACCGCGACGAGGATTTGCCCAAGTAATTCGTCTCCCCCCTGGCTTTGCACGCCCTCTTACGCCCTCTCGCCCATGCGTACATGTCCTCACACGCAACCGTCATGGTGAGCGCAGCGAGTGTACCGAGCAGAGGCGAGCCACCGCCTTCGTTTTCGGCTCATTGACGCGAACCTGCGCTTCGGAGGACGAGGGTTAAAGTTGACGCCGTGCTGTTCCACCCCCACACGCCCACACTCCCATACGCAGCCCCCCTCCTCACGTCATGGTGAGCGCAGCGAGTGAAACGAGCGAAGACGAACCAGATCATCGCGAACGAAGACCACCCAGAGCAGAGACGAACCACCCTGCATCTTCGCCCTATCGCCCACACGCCCTCTCGCCTCCCAGCCCCGGCCTATGGCCAAATCAAAAGGCCTCTCCTACGAGCAGCTTCGCACCGCTTTTCAGCACCAAAACTTTAAGCCGCTGTACTTTCTGTATGGCGAAGAGGAGTTCTTGATGAGCGAGCTGCAGGATACGCTCATTGCCAACGCGCTGTCGCCCGGCGAGCGCGACTTCAACCTGGACATCGTCTACGGCGCGGACACCGACGGCCCCGCCGTGCGCAACCTCTGTACGTCGTATCCGGTGATGGCGCCGCGCCGGGTGGTGATCGTGCGCGACTTTGACAAGCTGAAGGACAACCGCCTCTTTAAGGAGTATGCGGAGCAGCCCAACCCGCAGGCCGTGGTCCTGCTCGTCTGCGGCGGCAAGCCCAACCTGTCCGCCCATCCCTACCGCGCCCTCCGCGAACACGGGGCCTGGGCGCACTTCAAGCCGCTCTACGACAACCAGGTCCCCGGCTGGATCCGTTCCCGTGCCAAGGCCGAGGGGTATAGCTTGGAGCCGCAGGCCGTGCAGATGCTCGCTGAGTTCGTGGGCAACGACTTGCGTGCCGCGGCGGGCGAGATTGAGAAGATTGCTACCTATGCCGGCACGCGTACCCGGCTGACCGCTGATGACGTTATCGCGGCCAGTGGGCAAACGCGCGAATTCAACGTGTTCGAGCTGCAGAACGCCATCGGCGAGGCCCGCCTGCAAGACGCCCTCCGCATCGGGGACCGCATGTTGGAGCAGGCGGCTAACCCCACGGGCGAGGCGCTGAAGATTGTGGCGGTGCTCAACAGCTACCTCGTGAAGCTCTGGAAGCTGACCGCCTGCCAGCAAAAAAACGTCTCGCAGAAGCAGATGGCGCGGCGCGCGGGCATCTCGCCTTACTTCGTGAAGGAGTACCTGACGGGCCTGCGGCACTTTCCGCTACCCGCCATCGAAACAGGCTTCAGTGCGCTGCTGGCGGCCGACTTTGAACTGAAAGGCGGTGCGGCACGTGACCCACGGCTCATCCTCACGCTGATGCTACGGCGGCTGGTACCGTAGGTGAGGTGGGAGGTGGGATGCGCGGACGGCGCGGAGTGCGGGCGGCGTCGGTACGGCTTTTCGACGTGGTGTACGGCGTCGCTACGGTTAGGATGCTGACGGCGTGGGCAGGTCGGGCTTCTTGACGCCGGCGGGCTTGGCTGGGGTGGCCTGCTTCTTGGGGGCTGGCTTTCGCCACAGGGGCACGGAGGAGCACGGCTCGCCAAACATCAGCTTTGCGGCTACCTCCTGGAGGCGCTGCACCGCGTCCACGTAGGCGCTTACGGGCACCACCTTGCTGCCGCAGCCTTTCACCACCACGTTCTTGTCCTGATAGGCCGACCAGTCTTCCGCCGCCAGGGCCCGCGCGAAATGCTCGCGCAGCAAATCCTGCTGCTGGCCAAACGTCACGGAGGCCGCAATCCCACGCAGCTTCGTGGCGATGAACATGTAGGCCCACGTCGGCACGATGGCATCGGCTGAGCAGAAAATGGCCACATGGTGTCCGTCGTAGGCCGTCCAGTCGTGCGCCTTCACCGCCTGCCGAAACTCCTTCTCACGAAGCATCAGGCCCTCGTACAGAAACGGTTCGATGTCAAACTCCGTGACCGGCTCCCCGTCCCAGTGACGCGACAGGTCGTACACCTCAATGTTGCCCTGAGCTACGCGGTTAGTGATCGGTTCCATAGCAGCAGTAGATACGTCTATTGTGCAAAAGGGTATTGCGTGTGCGACTATACGCAACAGTGGCCCCGTATGTTGGCGCACGCCGCCTGCCCGTGAGCGCGCACACGCCCGAGGCACCGAAGCACCTACGAGCGTGTGATGTATTGCGCGAGCACGGGGGCTTCGGTATGCTTAGAAGCTGGTGCGCAGGCCAATGAGGAAGGTCTGCGGCAGCCCCGGACGTAGCCCCGCCGGCCGGTTGGCCACGGCGTACACTTCGTCGGTGACGTTACGCACCGAGCCAAATATGGAGGCAAAGCGGGTCACCTGCGCTTCGGCCGAAAGGTCGACGACGAAGAAGCTATCGATGCGCTGGTTGGCCGGGATGCTACCTTGCCCCGCCTGCGTCCGCATCGCGCCAGCGTAGGTGCCGCGTGCGTTGATGGCAAAGCGGCCGGTCTCGACGCCCAGCTGCACGCTGCCCTGATGCTCGGGGAGGTACGGCAGACGGTCGCCGGGCATCACCTCACCCCACGGGCCGAAGTCGCTGTCGAAGGCATTTTGGAAGGTGGCCTCTGTGAACGTGTAGGACGCCTGAAGCGGTACAGAGACGCCCAGGTCCAGCAACAACCCGAGGTCGGCGCGGCCTTCGAGCTCAAGGCCCAGAACCTCCACTTCGCCGCCATTGAACTGGTCGAGGGTGCCGCCGCCCCCACCGGCTGCGAGGTCAGCGCCCAGCAGGTTGCTGTAATCGTTGAAGAAGCCAACCGCCTGCAGGCGCAGCCCATCGCTTTGGAAGCGCGTTCCCAACTCGTAATTCACGCTGCGCTCTTCTTGCGTCTCGCCCGTAGGTCCCGGAGGCGCGAATCCGCGGTGCACACCGGCGAAGGCGCTAAACGCATCGGTAAACGTGTAGTCCAGCCCGATGCCTGGCATCCATACGTCGACGGTTTTCTCGTCGACGGACGGTGTGCCCACGCGCTCAGGGTCGTCCGTGCCAAAGTTCTCGCGGCGGAGGTTGATCGTTTCATAGCGCAGGCCCGGCACCACCGACAGCGCGCCGGCCGTCAGGCGGTACTGGATGTACGAGGCGAACGAGCGCGCATCTTGAATGCGGTTGCTCTCCGTACCTGGCGTCCCGCGCTCGGTGCGGTTGATCCGGCCATCGTCCATGCGGTAGAGGTCGACCCACTGAAAGCGGTCGATCTCGTCGTAGTGGTAGCGCCACCCAATCTCTACATCGTGCTCCACCGTCTCCGCCCCAGCCAGGCCAGCCGTGTCAAACTGCAGCCCGTAGGCCTGCTGGATACCGGCGACATAGTACGCCCGGTTGTTGTTCTTCAGCTCCAGCGCATCATCGTTGAGACTGGTCGTCCCCGTGACGATGGCAAACTCGTCAGCGAACGTTTCGGGGTCATCCAGGATAGAGCTAATGCCCACCGATGAGCCCCCCGCTGCACGGACCTTATCGAGCTTGTACCAGTTGCGCGCAAAATCATGCGTGTAGGCGGTTGTACTAATGTCGAGGAAGGAGGCCGGCTGAATCACGTGACGTGCCGAGAGGCCGCGGAATTCTGTCGTCATCACGTCCTCCTGCGAGGCGGCGTAGCGCCGGAAGGGGGTTGCGGAAAAGTCGTCGCGGGTGAGGCCCAGGTACGTTTCATCCGACACCTCGTTAACCTGGTTGGCCTTCAGCGTCAGCGACTGGAAGATGGACGCTTCAGGGGCGCTGCTGAGGCGCACTTTGGCGAGGTAGTCTTGCTTGTTGAAGCCCGTGTCACCGCCCCCGTCAAGCTGCTTGAAGCCGTCGACGCGCTCCTGCAGGGTTTCCACGAGCACGCCCATACGCACCGGACCCAACTCCTCATTGCCCGTCCCGGCCCAGGCGTGCACACGGCGGTTGTTGTCGGAGCCCGCCAGCAGCTCAGCTTCCCCGGCACGCTCGCCCGGAATCCGGCGCGACAGCACGTTTAGCGCACCGCCCGTCGTGAAGGGGCCGTAGCGAATCTGGCTCGACCCTTTCCGGACTTCCACCGCCTGCATGCGCGCCAACGTGGGCACGTAGTAGGCAGCCGGGGCGGCGTAGGGCGCTGGTGCCGTCAGGATGCCATCTTCCATCAGCGTAATCTTTGAGGACCGGTTGGTACCTGTGCCCCGCATCCCAATGTTGGGGCGCAGCCCGTACCCTTCCTCGTCGACGATGTTAACCCCAGGCACCGTGCGGAGTAAACGCATAGGATCGGAATCGCTGTGACGGGCCAGCTCCTGCGGCCCAACGTAGGCGGCAGAGCCCGGGATCTCGTTGACGCCCCGGCGCCCCCCCGTCAAGCTTGAGCGTTCAACCACGAGCTCAGGCACCTCGCTGAGTACCTCGCGCAGGGTAAAGAAGGCTTCTGCTGTTTCCCCTGCCCGTACCCGCACGGTTTGCCGCTGCCGGGCAAACCCCACCATGGAGGCAACGACGGTGTATTCCCCAGCAGGCACGTTTACGATGCGGAAGGTACCATCAGGTCGGGCCGCCGCTCCCCGCTGAAGGCCTTCGACAAAGACATTGACGCCCGGGAGGGGTTGTTCAACACCGGCTTCCAACACACGGCCTTCAATGGTACCCTCCTGGGCACTGGCCAGCGGAGCAGTCATCATCCACACCGCCGCGCATGCCAGGAGCATAGGGACGAGGGAGGGGGCTTTTCGTGTTACATCGTACAGGTGAGACATGTGATCTATGCTATGGGTATACGTTTTTCGCTAAGGAAGACCGCCGCGGATGCGTCAGTCGGTACCGCAACATACTTCCTTATTTAGACTTAGTCTACATAAGGGTCATGGAAAGCGGTCAAGTTTCCCAAGAAAGCTACGTCGGAGGAACGGTTGAGCCAGCGGTTGCCTTGTGTGGCGGGAATTGGTACCTTTGATGATCTATCCGTATCTGGTGTTTTCGCCTCTTTACCTTGCTGCTCATGCTTACCCCTGCGCGTTCCTCGTTTCTCACCCGGCTGGGCCTGCCCCTGCTGATCGCCGGCCTTCTCCTTACTGGCTGCGACCTCACCTCTTCCAGCGAAGCGACCATCGGGGGCGTTAACGTCACCGAGCTCTTCGCGCCGCCCACCGATGCCGAGCGGCAGGACGTACTGGATGATTGGGAGAGCCGCGACGTGTCGGTGCAGCAATTCATCGGAGGCGACTTCTGTGATGCCGGCGAAGACCTGGGGTTTACGGTTGAGCTGGTGCGGCACGTCGTGGATGGCAACACGCACCGGGGCGCCTTCCTGACCCCCACAGACGCAGAGGGCCCGCTGCCGGTGGTCGTCTACAATCACGGAGGCGACCAAGGCGTTAGCATCGACAATGAGGTGCTGCCGTTTCTGGAGGGGCTGGGGGAGCGCGCCCAGGACTTCATGTTTGTGGTGCCCTCGTACCGCGCGGAGCCGCTGCGATGCGGTGGGGTGTCGTCCACCTCTGAGGGCGAGGCCAGCCCCTGGGATGGCGATGTGGACGACGCACTGGCGCTGCTCAACGCCGCACTCGAAAATGTGAGCGTAGCCGACGGTACGCGGATCGGGGTGATCGGCTTTAGCCGAGGCGCTGCGGTCGGCAATCTCATGGCGATCCGCGATGAGCGTATCCGTCAGACCATCTCGTTCTTCGGGCCCACCGACTTCTACGGCCCATTTGCGCGGCAAGTGATTGAGCGCGCGCTTCAGGGGTTTGCGCCGGGGCTCCCGGGCGTAGATGTACTCGTGGAGCGCTTCATCCTGCCGCTGCAAGCGGGAGAGCTTACGATAGACGACGTGCGGCCCGAACTGACCCGCCGCTCTACCGTCGCGTTTGCGAGCCGGCTCCCGGACATCCAGGTGCACCACGGGGTCGACGACCCCGTGATACCAACGGACGAAGCCCGCCTGCTGGACGACGCCCTGCAGGCCGCCGGGCGCTCTGCGGAGCCGGGCTCCGACTACGAGCTGTTCATCTACGAACCCAACCCGCCCTACGACACCGCCTTGGAACAGCACAACCCGGAGGCACTTCCGGAAAGTTTGGAGCGCGCCGGCGCGTTCCTGGAGCGGCTGCTCATTCCCCAGGAAGCCCTGACGCCGTAAGGCCTCGCATAACACCGCGCAAGACTCGGACGCCTCCGCCACCTCTATGCCAACCCTGAACGTCCGCCCCGTCCGCTCAGCCGCCACCTGGGAGGCCGCCCGGTACATCCGGCGCCGCGTCTTTATTGACGAGCAGCACTGCCCCCCGGCTGAGGAGTGGGACGGCCACGACAGCACCAGCCGCCATCTGCTGGGCTGGCTCAACGATGCGCCTATTGCGGTAGCGCGGTGGCGGGCGGTGCCGCACGACGACCTGATTGTAGCGAAGCTGGAACGCTTTGCGGTGTTGCCGACCTTTCGCGGGGCCGGGCATGGCCGAACGCTCGTGCGCAGCACGGAGGCGGACGCCCATCAGGCGGGCTTCGATGCCTTCCTGCTCCACGCCCAGGCGCACCTCGAAGCCTTCTACGCGTCTATGGGCTACACCCGCACCCACGACGACGAATTTATGGAGGCCGGCATTCCGCATGTGGAGATGCTCAAGGCCCCCGACGGAACCGCCGATGCGCTGCCTGACCGGTCAACCAGTCCCTGACTGCACTTCCGCGAACGTATCACCGCTGCCGTGGTAGATCGCAACCGGTCGTGCTGCTGACGACCGGTTGCGCTCCGTGTCTATGCGGTAACCATCCGCATCCGCGAGTGCCCTCGTTTCATCCTCGCCCGTTTCCCACCATACGCTTCCCTCCTCATGGATACCTTGCGACTTGGCCTCGAATGGTTTTTGAATCCCGACCACGCCCCTATCCTCGTCGCCCAAGAGCATGGGTGGTTTGCTGATGCCGATATTGAACTGGAGGTGGTGGAGCCGGAAGCCCACATGGATGCTGTAGAGGCCATTGAGGATGGCACGCTGGACTTCGCCATCACCGAGCCGCTACATCTGGTGGAGGACCGGGCCAAGGGCGAGTCGGTGATCGGGTTTGCCCGCTTTCTGCACACCAATGGCGGGGTCATGTACCTCCGTGGCCGCGATATCGAACGTCCGCGTGACATGGCCGGCGCCCGCATTCAGTACCCCGGCGCGCCCGGCCCGGGCGGCCCGGCGATCGTGAAGACCATGATTGAGGCGGACGGCGGCGCTGCCGACCCGGACGACTTCACGCGGGTCAACAACAGCTTCTACCACACCGATGCGCTGGCCGAGGATAAGGCCGATGTAGCTACCCTCGCCTTCTACAACTTTGAAGTGATAGAGGCCCGGCACCGGGGGCTGGATGCCGACTTCTTTGCCCTCAAAGACTGGGGCATTCCCGACTTCTGCCAGCTCATCCTCGTGACCACGCCCTCCCATCTCCAGAAACGCCGGGAGGTGTTTGCTCGCTTCATCCAGGTGCTGCGCCGGGGCATCGACTTTCTGCATCAGGAGCCGGAAGCCGCGCGCGACATCTATTTCCGCCGCGCTGAGGTGGCCGACGACGACGCCCTTACGCCCAAGACCTTTGCCGCGACGCTCCCCTGCTTCACGCACGACTTCGCCATGACGCGCGCCTACTACAACGCGCTCGAAAACTGGCTCTTTGATGTAGACCTCATTTCCTCCCGGCCTGGCGCCAAGGCGTACTGGACTAACAGCCTCTCGCTGTAGCACCACATAGCGGCAGGTACTGGCCTCACGCTGGCGCCGCAGCCTTGTCGGCCACCGTGTCCCCGTTGACCACGAGGGTATAGGTGATGGCGGCCGTCTTCTCTATCATTTTGGAGACGGAGCAGTATTTTTCGAGGCTCAGGTCGATGGCGCGCTTGACCTTATCCGGGTCCAGATCTCGGCCTTCGGCGGTAAACGTGAGGTGCACGGCTGTAAACTCAGAAGACGGCCCCTCCTCCTTGCGCGTGGCATCCACCTCTACCTGAAAGTCGGCGACCTCCTGGCGCTGCTTCTCCAGAATAAGCAGGATATCGATGGAGCTGCAGCCGCCCGTGGCCAGCGCCACCATTTCCATCGGGCTGATGCCCTCCTGCTCCTTCGAAGAGGCGATGGTGATGGCATGGCGGCCGTTGGAGCCGCGGAACTGAACGGCGTCGTTGATGCGCTCAAGGTGGACGTGCATGGGATGCGGGGACCGTGTGGGTGAAGGAAACATGCGGGATGAAGCAACACAACCCCTACGCCCCGAGCGCGGCGTCCGATCCGGCAGGCGGCGTAGGCCTGGCAGCGCCCCACGGCTGCGGCTCTTCGTGCCGCAGCGTAACACCCTAAGGCTGAGGATCACTGGTAACACCCGATAGATGGCGGGGAAGACGATCTGGCGTAACTCGATGGCCGGAAAAAACACATAGCAAGCGCTGGATGGCGAAAACCCAATCGGTGCTCCAGACCAACAGGCCGCGGCAGGGACGCCCATAGGCCCCTGAAAGACGGATTAGTAGCCGCGGCGCAGGTACGGCTTGCGCCTCACACTGTGAATGCCGTTCTTACGGCCACACTGCCATTTACAGAACGAACCCCGCTCATGCGCACCTCCCACTGTCTCTCCCTCTGCCTCGCCCTGCTGCTGGCCGTCGCCGTCGGATGCGAAGCGCCGCTCCCGGACGACGATGCCCGCCTGGCCGTCCCTGACCATACGCCGGAATGGGTGCCGGAAGCCACCCTCTACGAGATCTACGTTCGCGACTTCACAGCGGAAGGCACCTTCGAGGCCATGATTCCCCGGCTCGATGAGCTGCAAGAGCTCGGCATCAACACGCTCTGGCTGATGCCTATCCACCCCATTGGAGAGGAAGAGCGCAAAGGCACGTTTGGCTCCCCCTATTCCATCCGTGACTTCTACGCCATTAATGAAGACTTTGGCACCGAAGAGGAATTCCAAGCGCTGGTCGACGAAGTGCACGAGCGCGACATGCGCATCATCCTGGACCTGGTGGCCAACCATACGGCCTGGGATAACCCCTGGACGGAAGAAAACCCCGACTGGTACACGCAGGATGAAGACGGCAATTTTGTAATCCCGGAAGAAGACTGGACGGACGTCATCGAGCTGGACTACGACAACCCGGAGGTGCGCGAGGAAATGACAAACGTGATGCGTTACTGGGTCGAGGAGTTTGGTATTGACGGCTACCGGGCCGATGTGGCCGAGCTCGTACCGGCTGACTTCTGGGCGGACGCCATTGCGTCGGTCCGCGAGGTGAACCCCGATGTTATGATGCTGGCAGAAGGCGAAGAGGCTGCGCTCTACGATGTAGGCTTCGACCTGACGTACTCCTGGGCGCCATACCGCAACCTGATTGAGATCTTTCAGGAAGACGAGACGGCAGCCGATCTACAGGGCTTGGTGGAGGATGAAGGCACAAACCTGAAGCTGCGCTTCATCACGAACCACGATGAGACCGCCTACGACGCACCGCCGCCCACGCTCTTTAACTCGATTGAGGGCTCCAAGGCGGCGGCTGCGGGACTCATGAGCCTGCCGGGTGTGCCGCTGCTATACAACGGGCAGGAAGTTGGGGTCAACGAGAACCTTGACTTCTTTGAAGACAACACCATCGACTGGGATGCCAACCCTGAGCTGCGGGAGTGGTACCGCAATTACCTGAACGTGCGGCAGTCGAGCGAAGCCCTTGTGCATGGCACCACCACCTGGCTCATCCCGGGCGAACCGGACGCCCTGGTGTATTCACGCGAGACCCCGGATGAGACGGTCATCGTGATGGTGAACGTGCGGAACGCAAACACCGTGATCCGCTTCCCGAGCTTCCTCCACGGCGCTGCCTACGAGGATCTGCTGACGGGCGACGAGCACCGCAGCGTGGAAGCCGTGCTGTCGCCTTATCAGGTGCGGCTCTTCCAGATCACCGAAAATCCGTAACCTCCCCACAACCACGCCCCTTGCATGCCCCTACCGCCTACTGGCCCTGCGGCTGATGCCCCTGCCCGTGCGCTTGTGCTGAGCGGGGGCGGCGCCCGGGGAGCCTACCAGGCAGGGGCGTTGGCCTACATTGCGGAGCACATCCCGGCGGCAGACTTTTCGATATACACGGGCGTGTCGGCCGGAGCCATCAATGCGGCACACCTGGCTACGGCTACCACGTCCGCTGAGCGGTCCGCATATGCACTCATGAACTGCTGGCGCGAGCTGGCGGCCTCCCGGGTGTTTCACATGCGCCCGGTCCTTCAGCTTGCTGGGTTGTCCGACCCCGGCCCCCGGCCCCGCCCTTCGTTGTTCGACACGGCACCGTTGCGGGACTATCTGGTCGATCGGCTGTGCGGGCCCACCGGTCGCCTTGACGGTCTTGCGGAAAATCTGGAGCGGCGCAGGGTACGCGCCCTGGCCCTCACCACGGCAAATTACTCCACCCACCAGACGGTCACGTGGGTGCAGGGCTGTGACATTCAGGCGTGGGACCGGCCGAATCGCGTAGGGCGAAAAACGTATCTCACGGTTGATCACGTCATGGCCTCGGCTGCGCCGCCCCTTCTCTTTCCCGCCGTAGAAATTGACGGCGCGTGGTACGGGGATGGCGGGCTCCGCCTGTTGGGCCCGCTCGCGCCGGCCCTGCATCTGGGGGCCGACGCACTGTTTGTCATCTCCACACGCTACAACCGCTCAGAGGCGGAGATCGCCGCGTCCTTTGAGCAGCGCTACCCCACCGCCGCGCAGATGGGCGGGATGATCATGAACGCCATCTTCCTTGATGTGCTGGAGCACGACATCGCTACGCTGGAGCGCATCAACCAGCTCGTCCGGGAGTGCCGCCCTGAAGCAAATAATGGCGACCTGCGGTCCGTGCAAACGCTGGTGCTCCGCCCATCGGTGGACATCGGGCAGGTAGCCTCCAACTATCCGCTGCCGTTCGACGGCCCGGTCGGCTGGGTGCTAAAGCGCCTCGCCCAGCGCAACGGCCACCGCCCCGACTGGCTCAGCATGCTCACGTTTGCTCCCGCGTACGTGGAGCGGCTCATCGAAATCGGCTACGCTGACGCGCGCGCCCAGCATGATGAGATCACCGCCTTCTTTGAGCGCACCGGTTGAAGGTTACGAGGCTACCGTTTCTTCCGCCGCTTCAGAGACGCCATAATGATCCTCGTACGCCGCAAGTCGCTCATCCACGTAGGATGTAAACCAACGGTGATGCGCGAACGCACCTGCACCCATGAGCACGGTTAGGCCCATCACCGCTTGCACTTCGAGCCCGTCCGTGGACAGCATAGCCACGGACGTACCCATGAGTAGAATTAGCGTGGCAAAGCCAAACAGCATCACGTCAACGCGCTGAAACACCGCCTCCTGCTCTGCCGCCGGTAGCGCTAACACAAGCGGCTTTTTGTACATATTAAAAAGCTGGCTCGTCTTGTCAAGCCAAGTACATGCATACATAAGCCCGGCGCATGGTAGGCCGATGAGCACGCCGATCAACGTGTCCGGCCACTGCTCGGGCAGCAGCACCACTGCTCCCACAAGCAGCACCGCAAGCCCGAGGTTTACGGCATGAATCACCTGCATGCCTGTCGGCGATAAGGGGCGCACGCCAGGGAGCGGATCACCCGTTCCAAGCTCCTCCACCTCAAGCAGACGTTTGGCAGGTGCCTCCTCTGCAGGCGCGGCCGCTTGCCGGGCGTTGTATGCGCGGATTTGCTGGCTCGTCTTGTGGTTGAACCACGCGTACCAGCCCCATAGTACGAGAGGGTCGATGCCCATGATCAGCACAACGCCCGCGAGAACGGCTCCCTCGGGGGACAGCGCGCCAAGCGTACCCTGCGCGGCAAAGCTGAACCAACTCGCCATAAGCAAGAGGGTCATCGTGAGGAGGTACATTAGCGGTTTTACGCGCTCAAAAACCACCTGCTGCTCTTCCTTCGGGAGCCTGTACACCTCATCCATGAGGGGCATGTTGACCGTGCTGCCCAACCCTTTCCACCGCGTCGACGCGTAAAAGCCCAGCGCTGTGATAGGCCCGGCGATAGCCAGCCAGAAGGCCATCTCGGATTCCGGAAACTGTACGGCCAGCCAGATGAGAAGCCCAAGCAGGGCGGCGTTCAACGCGTGGACAAACCACATAACAGCACGGGGCAGGAGTGACGTGACGAGTGGTTAGCAATCGCGTTTACGTCTTATTTCCGCCCCGTGTTGCGGCGTACCAGACCTACACATCCAGAAGTTAGCGCGCGGCTCCATTCGTACCGTTGCCACCAAAGTGCTGGTACCCGGAGGCGTCCAGCGCAACGGTGTCGCCCGTGGGTGTCTGCACAACGACCTCGTCCTCGTCGGGTGTCACCTCGCCCACCTGCGTAAACGACTGCGGGTCGAGGTCTTCGAGCACGTCGGGCGGGAGGCTGAAGAGCAGCTCATAGTCGTCGCCACCGAACAGCGCAAAGAGGTCGACATCTTCCTCAAACTCGTTCGCCACCTCGCGCGTCTCCAGCGCCACGGGTAGGGCGGCCGCGAAAATGCGTGCGCCCACGCGGCTCGCCCGGCAGATGTGATGCACTTCCGAGCCGAGGCCGTCAGAGATGTCGATGAGCGCATTCGGTCGCACGCCGCGCTCCCGCCAGTCGCGGATGGTCTCGATCGCAGCGTTGGGCGCCAGTTGCCGCTGAATCACGTAGCGATACGCGTCGATGTCCGGCTCGTAGGCCTCGCCCTGCTCCTTGATCGCCTCCCGCTGCCGTAGCAGCACCTTCAGCCCGGCATAGGCACCGCCCAGATCGCCCGTCACGCAAAGGGCATCGCCAGCGCGCGCGCCCCGGCGGAAGATCAGCTCGTGCTGCATGGCCTCGCCCACCACCGTCACGTTCACCGTAAGGTGCCGCGCGGCCGTCGTGTCGCCCCCGACGAGGGTCATCCCGTAGTGCTCGCAGGCCTTCCGCACGCCCCGGTAGAACGTCTCCACCATCTCCACCGAGATGTTGTTCGGCAGGCCCAGCGACACGGTCGCGTACTTGGGCAGCGCATTCATCGCCAGCACGTCGCTGACATTCACCGAGATGGCTTTGAAGCCCAGGTGGATAGTCGGCATGAAGGAGCGGTCGAAGTGGACCGTCTCGATGAGCGCGTCGGTGGTAATGACGTGGGCACGCTCGTCGTCTATCCGGTAGACCGCCGCGTCGTCGCCGATGCCCAGCAGAAGATCTTCATCGCCGCTGGTGCCGAGGATCTTCTGCATCCGGTCGATGAGGGCAAACTCACCGATATCACTGATAGGCGTAGGCGTGGCATTTGACATAGAACAAACGTTTTTATGAGATCGCAACAGGGGAGCTGCGCCAAGGATGGCGTATCATTCTCCGAACGGACCTCCGCACGACGGGTTCGGCCCCGCGGCCGGGGGCTCCCCCACACGGATGCCTTCTTCATGCAGGCTTTTCGCGCACTCGCCGTGCTCAGCTCCGGCTTCTTTCGCGATTAGCCCACACGGTACAACCGCGTCTCCGGCGACTCCCGCCCAACCCAACCGCCTACCGTTCGGCCGCACCGCGACACCTACACGAAACGCCTTCTTTCCCCTCTCAAGGAAGCACCAAAGAGCGAAGAAAAAAGCCAGTAGCACGCCCGCTGAAGCCCTTCGTGAACGTGCTGCCCGTAAGCGATGACACAAGCTGGGCTTCCCCCTCATCCTTGCATGATAAAAGTGACGTTGGGGTTGATCTTTTGTCTCCCTGATGATCATCCTGGCGTAGAGGAGGACCCTCATCCTGGGCTCCGAGCCCGCAGGACAGTTTCTCCCTCCGGCCAGGATTGTATCTCGAGGACTATCGTGGTGCTATGACACCGAATCTGCAAGGCTGAGCTCCCCTGGTCATTGTTATCACTTTGCTCGCGGATCACTTTCGCTAATTATCGTGATTTGATCTCTCTGCTACCATGTCTAACTATTTTCTCGGTATTGATGTTAGTAAGGGCTATGCCGACTTCGTCATCGTTGATCAGAAGCGAGAGGTTGCCGAGCCCACGTTTCAGCTGGATGATACCTTTCAGGGCCACCAGCAGCTCTACCAGGTGCTTTCTCGTTTCATCGAAGAGCGCTCTGGAGCCAGGCTTTACGCCGGTATCGAGTCGACCGGCGGCTATGAGAACAACTGGCTGGCTGCCCTTGGCCGCTTTCAGGCAAGCCTGCCCGTTCAGGTGGCTCGGGTAAATCCGATGCAGGTGCGAAGCCATGCCGAGGCCGAGGGCTCTCGCACCATCACCGATGGCGTGAGCGCCCGTTACATTGCGACCTTCTTGCTGGCTCATCCGAACAAGGTGCGCTACCAAAGGGAAGATGCGCTCTCGGAGCTGCGCGATCAATGGACGTTTATCGAGCAGCTGAAGAAGCAACGCACTGCGCTGTTTAATCAGCTTGAGTCGCTGCTCTACCGGGCGCATCCAGAGCTTATGCGGTATTTAAGTGGCAAGACGCCGGCCTGGCTGTTGAAGCTCTTAACGCGTTATCCGACAGCGGAGCGTCTTGGGCGGGCCCGCCCGAGGACCGTGGCCAAGATCCCGTATGTATCAGACGCTCGTGCAGAGGCGCTTGTCGAACGTGCGAGCACCAGCGCAGCGTCGGCCGCTGGCGAGGTCACCGAGGAGCTTGTCCGAGAACTGGCCCGGCAGCTGCTGCACTTCGATGGTTTGATCGGCAAGCACGAGGAACGCCTCGCCAGGGCCCTTGATCTACCCCAGGACGTGGAACTTCTCAAAAGCTTCGGCGCGATCGGAGACTACAGCGCCGTCGGGCTGCTCTTGGAGATCCAGACCGTAGAGCGCTTTTCTTCGGCTAAGAAGATGGCTGCTTTCTTTGGCGTCCATCCCGTCTATAAACAAAGCGGCGATGGCGTTGGGGCGATGCGTATGAGCAAGAAGGGATCCTCGCGGATGCGCCAGTTGCTATTTATGATCACGCTCACAGCTATTCAAGATCATCCGATTATCCAGCCGCTGTATGAGCGCCTGGTCGAAGAAGAAGGTAAGGCCAAGATGGTGGCCCTTGGCGCATGTATGCACAAGACCTTGCGCATTATCTACGGCATCTTGAAGCACCAGACGCCCTTCGACGCCGAGATCGACCGGCGGAACCGTGCTCGTGCCAGGGGGCAGAGCACTGGAGCACACGAGGAGAAAAAGCGTCGATACCAGCGCTATGACGTCTCGGCTCCTGTCTCCGACCGCACCCGCAAAAGAAGGCGACTGCAGCGGGATTCCCAAGGTGCTGTTGACACCATGTGCGGGATATCACCACCGACAGCCGCCTATCTGGAGCAACCGCCCGTAGAAACAAATGGTTCGCAAAAACAGCGATGTTCGACTTGACTTTTACCGGACTAACTGGCCTTCTCCCGCCGGGGGAGAAGGAATTCTTCCGCAAGCTGTAGCGACCAACCATAGCGCGAGAAGCTGCTGTGCTCATCTGCTGCCCTGCCACATCGGATGCAGCACCAATCGCCGCCGTTTAGACGAAGCACCTACCATTCAGCCGCACCGGAACGCCTACACGAATCCCCTTCTCTCCCCACACGGGAGAGAACCGAAGAGAGGGGGAAAAGAGCCAACGCGTAGCACCCACGCACCGGCCAAGCCACAGCCTTTTGCGGAGCCACTATTCTTAGACGATGAGGCAAATGGACTGCCTCCGGAATGCGCCCCCTCCTCACTACCGACCGGAGTTCGTAGCGGCTACCGCTCCGCCAATCGCTGCAGCGCCTTGCCGGAGAGGCGCATGGTCGTCCAGTCGTCGAGGGGCTCCGCGCCGAGGCGGTCGTAGAAGTCGAGTGCGAGCGTATTCCAGTCGAGCACCATCCACTCCACCCGCTCCGCGCCCCGGTCGGCGGCGATGTGCACCACCCGCTCCAGCAGTGCAAACCCGATGCCTCGGCCTCGGAAATCCGGCTGCACGAAGAGGTCCTCCAGATGCACCCCCCAGTTTGTCAGGAACGTAGAGTACGTTGGGTAGAAGAGCGCAAAGCCGACCGCGGTCGCGTCCACTTCAGCCAGCACGGCCCCGCAGCGCGGGTTCGCGTCCGGCGCGAGGTGCGTGGCCAGCGCCTCGGGGTCGGGCGCCGATTCATCGGCCAGCTTCTCGTAGACGGCCAGTTCGTTGATGAGGCTGCAGAGCGTGGGAGCGTCGGCAGGGGTGGCGCGGCGCAAGCGAAAGGACACAGGCACACAGAAACGATGAACGGTAGACGAGTCGAGCAAATGGCCCGGGCAGGGTCAGGGTCCGCCGTGGCCGGACGCTGTGGGACGCGCACTGACTGAGGTGTCCAGCCCACGACGGCGGAGCAGCGGCGCTACGGCAGGCTCCTGTCCACGAAAGCGCTGGTACAGATCCATCGCCTCCCGGCTACCGCCACGCGAGAGCACGGCAGCACGGAAGCGCTCACCGTTCTCACGGGTGAGGCCGCCTTCCTCCGCCAAGTAGGCGAACGCATCAGCGGCCAGCACTTCGCTCCAGATATATGCATAATAGTTGGCCGCGTAGCCGCCGGCGAAGATATGGGCAAAGTAGGGCGACTTGTAGCGCGGCGGTACCGGCGCATAGTCCAGCCCGTGCGCCGCAAGCGCCTCACGCTCGAACCCCAGCACGTCCTCAGGAAGCGCGTCGGGAGCGAGGGTATGCCATGCCAGATCGAGCAGCGCGGCGGCCAGGTACTCCTGCGTCTCGAACCCCTGATTGAAGTCGCGAGCGGCGATGATGCGCTCAAGGAGGTCATCGGGGATGCGCTTGCCGGTTTCGTGGTGGATGGCGTAGTTGGCCAGCGCCTCCGGATGGAGAGCCCAGTCCTCCTCAAACGTCGACGGGAACTCCACAAAGTCGCGTGGCACGGACGTCATGGCCTGCGACGGGTACCGGGTATCGGAGAACAGCCCGTGGACGCCGTGGCCCATCTCATGGAAGAGGGTGGTCACATCATCAAAGCTGATGAGCGCGGGCTCCCCCTCGGCCGGCCTGGGAATATTCAGCACGTTGACCACCACCGGCTGTTGGTCGAGCACGTGTGACTGGCCCACAAACGAGCTCATCCAGGCCCCACCCCGCTTGGAATCGCGCGCGAAGTAGTCGGCATAGAACAGCCCAAGCGGCTCGCCATCATGGTCGAGCACGTCGAATACGCGCACGTCCTCGTGGTACACCGGGAGGTCGAAGCGTTCCTCGAAGGCGATACCGAAGAGTCGGTTCATGGTGTAAAAGACCCCCTCTTCCAGCACGCGGTTGAGTTCGAAATACGGCCGCACTTCCTGCTCGTCGATGTCATATTTTGCTTCGCGGACGCGCTCCGCGTAGTACGCCCAGTCCCACGGCCGCACCTCATCGTCGATGCCATCCGCCCGGATCCGCTCCTGTAGCATCGCGGCCTCGCGCTCGGTATTGGCTCGGACGGCCGGGATCAGGTCGCTGAGCATGGCGAGCGCGTCTTCTGGACGTTCGGCCGTTTGCGGCTCCAGGACAAAGTGAGCGAAGGTCTTGTAGCCCAGCAGCGCTGCCCGCTCTGCACGAAGCCCAGCCATGCGCAGAACGAGCGGCCGGGTATCGATGCCCTCATGCTGCCCGATGCCGCGCTGCGCCGAGGCCTCCCAGACCCGCCGGCGCACCTCGCGGTTAGAGAGGCTGGTGAGCACCGGTACCCGCGTGGTATTGGTGATAGAGAGCAGATACTGTCCGTCATGCCCGCGCTCCGCTGCAGCTTCTCGGGCGGCAGCGATGCGGTCCTCCCGCAGGCCCTCCAGGTCGCTTCTGTCATCAATGAGCACAGCCCGCTCTTGCGTCATTGCCAGCAGCTTCTCCTGAAACTCCGTGCTAAGCGAGGAGAGCTCCGCGTTGATCTCTCGAATGCGCTGCTGCTCTTCGGCGTTGAGCAAGGCACCGGCGCGCACGAATGCCCGGTACTCATCGCGTAGGAGCTTGGCCGACGCCTCGTCCAGGTCGAGGGCCTCCCGCTGCTCGTACAGTGCCTGCACCCGCGCGAAGAGGTCGGCGTTGAGGCGGATGTTGTCGGAATGCGCAGCCAGGCGGGGCGCCATGGCGGCCTGGATGCGCTGGATCTCCTCGTTGGTATGCGCCGACGCCCGGTTGTAGAACACCTTCTGCACGCGCGTCAGCAGCGCACCGGTTCGTTCCAGCGCCACAAGGGTGTTCTCGAAGGTCGGCGGATCTGGGTTTTCAGCAATGGCCTGCACCTCGGCCAGCTGTTGCTCCATGCCTGCAAGCATCGCCGGCTCGTAGTGCGCATCCGCGATCGCGTCAAAATCGGGCGCTTCGAAGGGAAGCGTGCTGGGAGCGTAGAACGGATTACTCTTGTCAATCATGGCGTTGCTGCAGCGTCTGTCAACAGGTGGCGCGGGCCGGCGCCTGCTCAGTAGTCTCCCACACCCAGCCGGTTCCCTTGCACCGGCCAGGCCAGCGGCTGCGGGCCCTTGTTTTCGCTACCGTTGCCATCCACCCTTCATACACCGTATCTTGGGTCTCCATCCCCCTCATAACCCCGGTCGACCCTTATGCGCCTGATGCTCTCCCTCTGCCTGCTCTACGTCCTTCTCGTTGGCGCGCCTGCCGATGCGCAGATCGCCGATCGCGTGCTCACCAATGCCGTCCTCTGGACGGGCGACGAGGAGCAGCCCCAGGCCGAGGCCCTTGCAATCCGGGGCGACCGCATCCTGGCCGTGGGCGCTCACGGCGACGTCGAACAGTACATCGGCGCATCGACGGAGGTCCTGGACCTGGACGGCGCGTTTGTGGTGCCCGGCTTCATCGACAACCACACCCACTTCAACCGGGCCGGGGCGCTGCTCCTGGGCATCAACCTGCTGGATGTGAATGATGAAGCGACGCTGGCCGCGGCAGTCGAAGCCGCGCGCGACCGCCTGCCCGAGGACGCCTGGATCACGGGGGGCGACTGGGGCGCGTACGCGCAGTGGGCCGATGATCCGGAAGACCTGATGACTCCCGATCGGGAGGCGATCGACGACCTGACGACCGACACGCCGGTTTTCCTCTCCCGCTTCGATGGTGAGCAGTTTCTGGCGAACGCGCTCGCGCTGGAGAAGGCTGGCCTGACCTGCCAGGATAGCGGCGTCGACTGCGAAGAGGGGCGCATGACCGGACGCCTCACGCCCGAGGCCGCGGCAGCCGTCCGCGATGTCATCCCGGAAAAATCCATGGCGCAGCGCCGCTCCGAGGCCCACGTAGCGATGGAGCGCCTGGCCGCACACGGGGTCACCACCATCCACGATATCACGCCGCCGGAGCAGATGCGCGTGTTTCAGCAGTTGCGCGCAAGCGATGAGCTCTCGGTGCGCGTCTACGCCCGGCCCACGCTCGACCGCTGGGAGGCCCTGGCGGAGGCAGGCTTCACCCACGGATTCGGCGATGACTACCTGCAACTGGGCGGCCTCAAAGGGTTTGTAGATGGCATTCTCGGCAACGCCACCGCCCAGTTTTACGAGCCCTATGCCCACACGGGCGAACGGGGCATCTGGCGAGAGATGATGGGCCACCCGGACGGCATGCAGGGCCTCATCAGAGGCGCGTCCGCGGCCGGCCACTGGCCGCAGATCCATGCCATCGGCGACCTGGCCATCGATACGCTGCTGACCATGATGGAGACGGCCCGCAAGTCGGTTGAGGCTGCCGATCAGCGCTGGCGCGTCATCCACACACAGCACCTGCGCAGCCCGGAGGTCGCCGACCAAATGGCGGCGATGGATCTCATCGCCGAGATGCAGCCCATTCACGCGATCGACGACATGCGCTGGATGGAAGAGCGCATCGGGCCGGAGCGGGCGCGCTACACCTACGCCTTTCGCACACTCGACGACGCCGGGGTCATGCTCAGCTTCGGCTCCGACTGGCCCGGCACCAACGCCTCCTGGTACACTTCAAACCCACTCGAAGGCATCTATGCGGCCGTGACGCGGCAGACGCTTGACGGCACGCCGGATGGAGGGTGGATACCCGAGGAGCGCATCGACGTGGAGACGGCCCTGCGTGCCTACACCGTTAACAACGCCTACGCGGCCGGGCAGGAGGACACCCGTGGTCGCCTCGCGCCTGGCCTGCTGGCAGACGTCGTGGTCCTCTCTGACAACGTGCTGACCGTTGATCCTACGACGCTGCCAGACATTGAGGTACTGCATACCTTCCTGGGCGGACGCGAGGTGTATGCCCGCTGACGAGTGTCCCGTTCACTGCAGCCGCTCCGTGAGCACATCAAAGAACTGCGCCACGTGCTGCCCGTCCATCAGCGCATGATGCACATGCACCGAAACGGGCATCTGTAGCGTGCCCTCTGCGCGATGCCGCTTGCCAACGCACACTTTCGGCGCACTGTCGGGCACGGCCTGCGCTGACGTCAGTGCGGGCCTCGGGTGCGACAGGGCCGTAAAGTTGAGCCAGGGCAGCGACGAGAAGTGAATCACCGCATCATCAGCGGTTGAGGGGTGCAGATCCGTCGACGCACGCACGCGCGCCACCTCCTCGCGGGCCTTCGCCTGAAACGCCTCAAAGTCCGGATCATAGCGCACATACGCATACCCGAACGTCCCATCGGGCCGGCTGATGGTGGGCGAGGCATCCACCTGCTCATGCACCATCACCCCCTCCGCGTCGATACGGTACCGAAACGGCGTCACCGCGTGCACTGCCGACAGCGTGGCGTGCAGGTAGTACAGAAAGAACGAGTGCCCGGCCGCTTCACACCGCTCGTAGGCACCGGTGCAGGGGACCCGTGAGGTCACGCCAAAGAAGGGTTCATCGAACGACCGGAAAAAGTCAAAATGCGCCCGGCGGTTCCACGTGGCGAGGTTGAGGCGATGCGGCATGGGTGGCGTGGCAGGTGAAGCGACAAACGGGCCGTTCAACATAGCTGATAGCGGGATGGGGTGCCAGCGATCATACGTCGACCAGGTCACGATGCGCTGTAGCTCACGCCTCACCACCCCACAGCCCGGCGGCGTTTCCTGCTGCGTGGTGTGGATGAAGGATCCTATCCCCCCGGTCGTGTCAGATACGTCACGCCCGCCATGACGGGCACAGCCAGCAACAGGAGCTGCCCGGTGTACCACAAAACAAAGCTGAGCCTGGTCGGACGTTCGACGGTGGGGTCGGCCACCCATCCCAGCAACCAGAACAGCAGGTGGGGCAAGACAACGATCACGATACCCGAGGCGAACCGTTCAATGAGCCAGCCCGCAGAGATGCTCTGCAATGCGAGATAGTGCACCAAGACAATGAGCGCCAGCAGCGCACCCCCAATCAGGTTGGACCCCTGTATTGCGCTGATGTAGGTGAGCGTGGCTCCAAATATGACCGAGCCTGCGCCCGTGTAGGTCCACAGCAAGCGACGCGACATGGATTTCTGGCATTCTTTCATGACATCGATACCGCAATATACCACACAGCAAACACACTCTCAATGCAGGTAAAAGTCTGTTAAAAGTCGGCGTTGGGTGGGCAGGTGCGGGTGTCGGCGTTTGGGTGGGTGGTGGGAAAGGAATGGGGGCGGACTGGGCATCGTGACAACGTGGGTTTGGATGCATTCGTTGTCATGCCGGACCACGTGCACGGGATCATATGCATCACGTCCGATGCATCGACCCACGCCCGTAGGGTTACGGCGCGCGGTGACCCTACGGGCCTTCACCCCAGCGGATTACCTCCACCCGTACCCGCACGACCCCATCCCGTACCATACGCAGGTCGCGGGCGGCCGCCTTAGAGAGGTCTATGATGCGGCCGCGCACGAACGGGCCCCGGTCGTTGATACGGACATCCACGGTGCGTCCGTTCTCCTGATTGGTCACCCGCACGATGGTGCCGAACGGGTGCGTCCGGTGGGCAGCCGTGTGCGCGTCCTGGTCGTAGCGCTCGCCACTGGCCGTGCGTTGCCCGTGGAAGCGCGGGGCGTAGTACGAGGCAATCCCCTCTTCCGCGACTTTCTCGTCGCCAGCCTGGGCGGTCGGTCCTGCTGCCACACACCCGGGAAGCAAGAGGAGCAGCACCCCGGCAATCGACAGGGCGCCCCAGATCCGCAAGCGTAAGGCGTCGAAGCTAATCATGCGGCAGCTACCCGCCGGTACGTGACAAACCGAAACCCATCGTGCGGCTCCACGGCATCGACGGTAAACACGTCGCCCACCAGGTGCTCAAACGGCGGAAAGAACGTATCCCCGGTGTAGTCGCCCTCCACCAGCGTCAACTCCAGCCGGTCGGCTTTCGGCAAAAACTGCTCGTAGATGGCCGCGCCGCCGCCAATGAACACCTGGTGGGCATCCGCCACCGCCGCCATCGCCGCCTCTACGGAGGGATAGACCTCGACCTCAGGCATCTCCGCAAAGCGCTCCGGCTGCGAGGTGAGCACCACATTGCGGCGCTTCGGCAGCGGCCCGCCAAACTGGTGCACGATGGACTCAAACGTGCGCCGCCCCATAAGCAGCGGATAGCCGGTCGTCAGGCGCTTAAAGCGCTTCAGGTCGGCCGGGATGTGCCAGGGCAGGTCTTTGTCTTTGCCAATGACGCGGTTGTCCTCGGCGACGGCAGCGATGATAACGAGTTCAGGCACGGCGGTTCAACGGAGGATGGTTCGCATAGATGGGCCCTCTCTACGACCGCCGCCGCTGATGGTGCCCCATGTGTTGACGGGCCTGCAGGACGGGACCGCCACCCCTTCACAATTCCTTTGCAAGTACGCCTGCAATGCCCTATTCTCTATGCGCAGAATCACCCCACCCACCTTTTGCTGTTGTGCTGCATGCCCGACTTTCAGCTGCATCTGTTCGACTATATTGCCATCGGCGTGTACATCGTTGGCATCGTGGCGCTCGGGCTCTATTTTGCGCGCAACCAGAAGACCTCCACCGACTACTTCCTTGCAGGCCGGTCGCTGACGTGGTGGCTGATCGGGTTCTCGCTGTTTGCCTCCAACATTTCCAGCGCCAGCCTGGTGGGGATGGCCGGCGAAGCCTACGGCACGGGCATCGCCGTCTACAACTACGAGTGGATGGCGGCAGTGGTGCTGATCATTTTCGTGATCTTCTTCCTGCCGTTCTATCTGCGCGCCCGCATCTTTACGATGCCCGAGTTTCTGGAGCGGCGCTTTGACGTGCGGTCGCGCTACTACTTCTCGGGCGTAACGATTCTGGGCAACATCCTGATCGACACGGCGGGGGCGCTCTATGCCGGGGCGTTGGTCATTCAGATGATCTTCCCCGAGATCCCGATGTGGCAATCCATTGTGGTCCTGGCCGTGCTGGCAGGCCTGTACACGGTGGCCGGGGGCCTTGCGGCGGTGGTGTACACGGATGCCATTCAGGCGGTGCTGTTGCTGCTGGGGAGCATCGCGATTTCGTGGCTGGCGTTTCAGGAAATCGGCTCGTGGGCGGAGATCACCGCCACGGTGCCGGAGGACAAGCTGAGCATCATCCGGCCCATCGGCGATCCGGTGCTGCCGTGGCCCGGGCTCCTCACAGGCGTGTTTTTGCTGGGCTTCTATTTCTGGACCACCAACCAGTTTATGGTGCAGCGGGTGCTGGGCGCGAAGGACTTGCAGCAGGGCCGCTGGGGCGCGCTCTTCGCCGGGGCGCTCAAGCTCCCGTCCATCTTCATCATGGTGCTGCCCGGCACGTTCGCCCTCATCCTCTACCCCGGCCTTACCAACCCCGACCTGGCCTACCCGACGCTACTCTTCGACCTGATGCCCATTGGGATCCGGGGCCTGCTGATCGCCGCGCTGATTGCTGCCATCATGTCGAGCGTGGACTCCACGCTAAACTCGGCCTCCACGCTGGTCACGATGGACTTCGTGAAGAAGCTCATCCCCGACCCCACGCCGCAGCAGCTCCTGCGGTACGGGCGGATCACCACGTTCGTGTTTATGATCCTGGCGGCCGCCTGGGCGCCCATGATCCTCAACTTCCCCTCGCTCTGGCAATACCTGCAGTCGGTGCTGGCCTACCTCAGCCCGCCCATCGTGGCCTGCTTTGTGATGGGTATCTTCTGGACCCGGGCCAACCGGCACAGCGCCTTTGCCGCGCTCATTATCGGGCACCTCGTGGCTCTGGCCATGCTGATTACCGGCCCGGTGATGGGACTGTACGCGATTCACTTCCTGTACGTCCCGCCCATCCTGCTGGTGCTCTGCATGGCCATCATCTTCTTCTGGAGCCGCGCCGGTGAGGAACCGAAACCGGAAAATATTGAGGGCTACACCTGGTCTGTAGAGTTTTTCCGGAAAGAAACCCTGCTCCTGAAGGACGTGGTCTGGTACAAAAACTTCCGTGTGCAGTCGGTGCTGCTGCTCATCGCCACCGCTGTGTTGATCTTCATGTTCTGGTAGTCCCGTGGCCCCTGCTTCCGACCCTGCTATTGCACTGCTCCGCGACGCCACGACGCCGCATGGCATCTTGGCCTCTACGGTGGACCGGGCCAACTACCAGCGCATCTGGGCGCGCGATGGGATCCTTTGTGGGCTGGCTGGGCTTCTGGCGGAAGATGAAGTGCTGGCCGATGGGCTCCGCGCTACGCTCGACACCCTGGCCGCCGCCCAGGGCCCCGATGGGCAGATCCCATCGAACGTCGCCCCGGCTACCGGCGCGGTGAGCCTGGGGGGACTGGCCGGCCGCGTGGATCCGTCGGCGTGGTTTGTGGTGGGCTGCTGCACGTACGCCCAGCAAACGGGTGATGCGGCCTTCGCCGAGGCGCAGCGCCCCGCAATGGAACGGGCGCTGCAGGTCCTGACGACGTGGGAGTTTAACCGGCGCGGGCTCGTGTACGTGCCACAGGGCGGCGACTGGGCGGACGAGTACGTGCTGCACGGCTACGTGCTGTATGTGCAACTGGTGCGGCTCTGGGCCCTCCGGGCGTTTGCGGCAACGTTCAGCGCCGACGCGCAGAAGAAGCAAGCGGAGGCGCTCGCCCCCCTGCTACATTCCACCTTCTGGCCTACGGCCGCGGACGATGCCGATACAGCTTACCATCCACAGGCCTATCGGCAACTCATCGAACAGCACGGCACCCCCGTCTTCTTTCTTGCAGCGCTGGCGCCCGGCGGCTACACGCGCAGTTTCGACGCGTGGAGCAACGCGCTGGCGGTGCTGCTCGGCCTCCCTTCCGATGCGCAGCGCGAGCTGCTGCTGACGTACGGCCGGGCCCGTGCTGCCGAGCGGCCGCACCACTTCGTGCCGTCGTTCTGGCCACCCATCCGCAGTGACGACGATAGCTGGCGCGCCCTGCGCACGGCCTGGCGCGACCGCTTCAGCAATGCGCCCGGGCACTACCACAATGGCGGCCTCTGGCCCGTGGTGAACGGCTGGTGGGGCCTGGCCTTGCTGGCCGTGGGGCAGCGCGACGCTGCAGTGGACCTCGTAGAGTCGCTCCACACGGCCAACGCGGTGGGCACCTTTCCTGAGTATCTGGACGCCCACGAAGGCCGGCCGCAGGGCACCTGCCCCTGCACCTGGAGCGCCGCGGGCGCATTGCTGTTAGATAGCGCCCTTGACGGCGCGTCCCTTCCCTTTCTCTCCGCCCCCCAACCCGAATAGCCCTCGCTGCGCACCCAACCCATCGAGCTTATGCCCTCTCCGCTCGACATCCTTTCCGTAGGTGAGTTGCTGGTGGACCTCATCGGCGAGGCACCGGCGGACGCACTGGCCGAAACGACGGTCTTCCGCAAGCAGCCGGGGGGCAGTGCCGCTAACCTGGCCTGCAACGCGGCGCGCCTGGGCGGGGCGGTAGCGCTCGTCGCGGCGGTGGGCGACGATTCTCTTGGGCCGTGGCTCCGGGCGCATGTAGAAGCCACCGGTGTCGACGCCGCTGCCGTTACGACCGTAGCACAGACGCCCACCACGGCCGTACTGGTGGCCCGCACCACCGGCACGCCCGACTTCACTGCCTACCGCGGCGCCGACGCCGAACTCGAGCCTGCTGACCTGCCAAACGGGCTCTGCCAGCGCCCGCGCATCTTTCACACCACCTGCTTTGCGCTGAGCCGCGCCCCGGCCCGGGCCACCATTCTGGAAGCAGCGGCGGTGGCTGCGCAGCACGGCGTTACGCTTTCCCTCGACGCCAACTATGCGCCTGCCATCGGGCCCGACCGCGCGGCCGCTCAGTACACCGTGCAGCGCTACTGCCAGCACGGCGCCCTCGTGAAGCTGAGCGCCGACGACATCGCGCGGCTCTTTGGCGACGGCACTGCCCCCAACGACGCCATTGCCACAGTGCATAGCTGGGGCGCACCCCTCGTCTGTGTTACGCGGGGCGGCGACGGGACACATATCTCATGGGAGGGCGGCGAGCAATCCGCCGAGATCCCGGCCACACCCGTCACCATTCGCGGCGAAGCAACCGGCGCGGGCGATGCCTTCTGGGCCGGCTTCCTGATGGCGCACCTGAACGGGCAGGGTCCCGTCGACTGCGCTACCGCCGGCAGCCGTGTGGCCGCTCGTAAACTTTCAACCGATGGGCCGTTGCCCTCATCCATCGACCCTGCTATCTTGTCCGCAGATTCTGCCTAATCCACCCGCCACGCTGTGCTCGACCTCGCCATCATCTTTGCCTTCATCGCCTATGCGATCGGCTCCGGATTTTGGAACCGGAAGAAGGCATCCAAGGGGCTGGATGAGTATTTCCTGGCGGGCAAGACGATCTCCGGCTGGCGGGCTGGCTTCAGCATGGCCGCCACACAGTTTGCGGCCGACACCCCGCTCCTGGTGGTGGGGCTGATCGCCACGGGCGGCATCTTCCTGATCTGGCGGTTGTGGATTTACGGCCTCGCCTTCTTGCTGATGGCCTTCGTGTTTGCCGTGCTGTGGCGCCGCGCCGGCGTGCTCACCGATGCCGAGCTCACCGAGATTCGCTACAGCGGGCGCGGCGTGCTGGAGCTGCGCGTGCTGAAGGCCATCTACTACGGCACCATCATCAACTGTGTGGTGATGGCGATGGTGCTGGTCGCCGCGGTGCGCATCGCTGAAGTGTTTTTGCTCTGGCACGTGTGGCTGCCACCCGGCCTGTTCGACCCCGTGGTATCGATGGTCTCGGCCACCGGTCTCTCGTTCGGCGCGCCCGTCACCGACATCCCGCACGACGTCGCCACCGCCTCCAATCTGATCAGCATCCTGCTGATTCTGGCGTTCACCGCGCTCTATTCGACGACTGGCGGCCTGCGGAGCGTCATCGCCACCGATGTCGCCCAGTTTGCCCTCGCCATGGTGGGCACCCTGGCGTACGGCTGGATCATCGTCCGGGAGGCCGGTGGCCTGGCTGGGATCACCGACCGCGTGGTGGAGCTGTACGGCGCCGAACTGGCCAGCCAGCTGCTCTCGTTCAGTCCGCCCGACTCAGCCCCGGAGGTGCTGCTGCCCTTCCTCACCATCATCGGGCTGCAGTGGTTCTTCCAGATGAATTCGGACGGCACCGGCTACCTCGCGCAGCGCTCCATGGCCTGCCGCACCGACCGCGACGCGCGGATCGCCGGCGTGGTGTTCGCCTGGGCGCAGATCCTTTTCCGCAGCCTCATCTGGCTGGTGATTGGCGTGGGCCTGCTCATCCTCTACCCGTTCGACCCGGCGGCGATGGGCACCGCGGGCTTCGAAGCGGGCCGGGAGGTGCTCTTCGTACAGGGCGTAAACGACCTCCTCCCTGCAGGCTTTCTCGGGATGATGCTTGTGGGGCTGCTGGCGGCGCTGGCCTCCACGCTCGACACCCACCTCAACTGGGGCGCCTCGTACTGGAGCAACGACGTCTACAGCCGTCTCGTGTGCGAGGAATGGCAGGGGCGCGAGGCCGGGAGCCGCGAGCTCGTGGTGGTGGCCCGCCTCTCCAATATTCTGATTCTGGTGATCGCCCTGGTGATTATGGCCAACCTGGGCTCTATTCAGGCGGCGTGGCAGATCTCGCTGCTGTTTGGCGCGGGGATGGGCTCGGTGCTGGTGCTGCGCTGGCTCTGGGAGCGGATCAACCTGTACTCCGAGCTGGCGGCCATCGCGGTAAGCATCATCGTGGCGCCCATCCTGCTCTATTCCACCGACGCCGAGTGGATTCGCCTGAGCGTGATGTCGGCGACCTCCACCGCGGCGGCTGTCGGCATTACGTTCCTCACGCCGAAGACGGATCAGTCCGTGCTCGTCTCCTTCTACGAGCGCGTGAAGCCGCTGGGCGCGTGGGGCACCACCGCGCGGGCCGCTGGACACAAAGCCGGCGCGCCTGCCCGTGCTCTCTGGATCCGCCTCCGCGCCGCCGGCCTGACGGGCCTCTCCCTCTTCCTCCTGCTCGTAGGCATCGGCCGCTGGATGATTCCTGCCCCCGACATCTCCAGCTTCTGGACTTTTGTAATGATCGCCGCCGGCCTGGCCCTCATCCCTTTCTGGTGGCGGGAGGCGTTTGCCGTGGAAGACCTCGGTGTGGAGCGGGCGGCGCAGGGAGCCATGCCAGAAAAGGAGGTATCGGAGCGAGAGGAGGTGTAGAGCTGGCTATCAAGTGTCCCTGTCCCTTCGTGACGGCTGCTCCCCCAACATTGGAAGTCGCCGTGTACTGTGTTACCCCAGCGGCTCTATTCGAGGACGCTTCGGTGCCAGTCCGAAGCATCCTATGGATTACTCCGCTTCGCTCCGTGGTTCGCTTCGCTCCGTTCTCGATCGGGGTCGAGGATGACTTCGCGGGGAGAGCGGGGGTAGCGAAATGCGCTGTGCTGTGGTTAACCGCTGGGTATTTGCTGCCTCGTGACGACCGTCCTTCGTCGTCCTGCCCCTCGGGCCGTCCCCGTCCGGCAGGAAGCTCAGGCTTACGCCAACATGATGCAACTAAATTTCAGCCACCAGAGTAGTCCGTGTGCAATTCATGATGCTACCGTCGACGCCGGTACAGTCGAAAATAAGGCTGTGTGCGAACGCTGACGTTTTTCTTGTCGGGCCAACGCTACCGGGCGCCGAGCGGGAGTGGCTGTTTCACCTCTACCCGGCAAGATCAGACGCTGTTATCTTGTCGTAGGAGGAGAATTCAGCGGGATTCCTGCGCGTAATCTCCTCGGGAATATTTTCTAATACAGAATGCCATTGATCCTTTTTTATTCTGTCAAATAACCCCGCGAAGCTGTCCGCCTGTGGGTTGCGGCTTCCGTAGCTCTTATACATTTGACTGATGCTTTTCAGCATCGGAAGGTAGGGCTGTATATCGGTTGTTGTAGACTCTGCTTCGCTATCGACCCAGGCTATGGGGACTTTATGAACTGAGTCCTTCTCTATGTTATCTATCTTCAACAGCAGCTCTATGTCGAAGGCGAATTTCTTCTCAAAGGACGGGGCTACAATCGCCTGCACAATCCGTCCAGCGAATGCTTTGAAGCCACACTGAGTATCTGTGATATGGCCTAACTCAGGTAACATGCGCTTCCAGGAGTAGATGAACAGCTTGCCCCTGTCGTTTCGCTCGCCCTTCTTGATGACAACAGAACGGTCTTCGCGTCTGGAGCCGATCGCTGCAAGGAAGCCTTCGTCAAGGATGGGCTTTGTCAGCAGGCCAATCTGGCCGAGGTGGGTCGAGAGATCGGCATCACTGTACAGAACCACGTGGTTTTCTTTTTCTGCCCGTGAGGCATGATACATACCGTACAGAATGGAGCCGCCCTTTTGGCTATCGGATGCGTCGTCCAGTTCTGCTGCAACGGGTGCTCCTTGCGCGATGGCCTCCGCTAAAAACAGCACGTCGACATTGCGATAGCCCGCCTCGGAGACGATCTCTTGTGCTATCTCTCCTGAGCCGTTGGGGCATCCGTCGTCAACAAGCGTCAGGTCCCAGCTGTAGTTGGGTACATCCTCAAACAGCCAGTTCAGCTGATGAACCTTTACTCTGAGAAAGTCCTCCCCATTGGGATGCGCACTGGAGGGTTTGATGCGGTTGTGCTCCTTGTACAGGGCAATGACAACCGATACATGCGCCTGCTCATTAAACTGGCCTATGTATTTTTTAGATTTGGCCAGCTTTACAGCTATATTGAATGCAAGTGGTATGGAGGGATCGGACGCGTATGACGCCTCAATCGAAGCCAATGCCTCACCGCTCAAGTTCTGGACTAAAATGTCTGCCGTATGCTCTATTTCCGACAGGTCCTCGCTTTTTCTTAGGTCGATCGCACGGGATGCGTCTTCGATAAGCTGCTGCAGTAGTGTTTCATGCTCCTGGTGTGTTGCCAAAATTACCTCTCGTCGTTTGTAGTAACCGCAGTGCGCCCGCATTCCACTGTCGTCTGTGCCCCCGCGCTCTATTTTTGGGCCACGCAACGCTGTATTGAGAGCTCTCTACCTCTGCCGCAAACCGTACCCTCCGAACGGCAGGCAGTTGGCATTGTTGTGGGTGTCTGCACGTGGGTACAATCACAGGCGGTGCTGCCCTGCGTTATCCGCAGGAGTCGACGTACCGGGTTACCCGGCTTTCTCCAGCGCCGCCGCATGCTCGGCTACCTCGGCGGCTACAAGCTCGCGTACCTCAGTAGCAACCCCCTCGAGGTCCTTATCGGCGAAGTCCTCATACGGAATTGGCTGAAGCACCTTGACCGTGATGGGATGGTGCCCGTGCAGCTTCAGGCTCTTTTTGGGGAGGGCTTCCTTTGTGCCAGAAATCGCCACTGGCAGTAGGGGACGCTTCATCTCCTTGGCCAGAATAAACGCCCCCAGCTTAAAGGGCCGCAGTTCACCTGTGCGCGACCGCGTGCCTTCCGGGCAGATCCAAATGCTGCTTCCCTCGCTTAGATGCTGCCGGCATTCCTCCATCATCTGCTTTGCGCTCTCCTTATCGCCGCGGTGCAGCTTCACGTAGCGGTTCATGTACATATTCCACCCGATGAGGGGCACCTTGAACATCTCCGCCTTGGACACCCACTTGAAGTGCGTAAAGAGCCGGAACGCTACCAGAATATCGAGCGCTGACTGATGGTTGGAGACGATCACGTAGGCCTCCTCCGGATCGATATGCTCGCGGCCCTCCACCTGCACCTCCCACTGCGGGTTGGTCCACAGGTAGAAGCTGGCCCAGAACGACGAGTACAGGTGCAGCCAGCGCAGGCGCTTGTCAAACGGCAGGGTGACGATCCAGATAAACAGAGCCCCCACGTAGAACATGAGGCTCGTCACTGCCATGAAGAGCAGAAACGTGATCGAGGCCAATTGGCGAAGCATAAGCCACACGTACTGTAGCGAGGGATACCGAAATAGATCTCACGCCCGTTTCAGGCGTCGGTTCGGTCAGCTACGTCTGCACTATCTGTCTGCCACCTGCATGAGGTCGTGAGAATATACACTTACGCGATTCCATTCCACAAAATACAGACGGTCGTCGTCCATGTATATGCTTTGCATGTCCGCAGTGGGAAGATCGGCCTCAAACGAGAAAGCGTACAAGCCATCCGCAAGGAAGTACGCGTCGAAAACATAGGTATCCCCTTCTTTCCCCGTCATGGTCACAATGTAGGGCCCCACCCGGTGTAAGGTATAGGTCGTCACCGGGGTATTATCCTCAAACCCCACAAACGTCGTGGTACGCCCACCCACTTCTGTTTCCTCAACTTCTACCACCGGTGGCGAGGCTTCAGTTCGAAGCACTCGTGCATACATTAGGTCGTGGTTTTGATCAAAGCGCAGCACGTGCGGAAGGCGATTCGGAGCAAGTATGTACCCACCCTCGCCATCTGCAAGTAGATGTCCCGAATAATGAAATGCCCTGGATCCACGAAACGGTAGTTCATTCATTTCCTCATGAAGGAGCCTGCCCGCCATACCAAGTGAATCTCCTTCTTGCGAGTAGCGCGTAAATACGTAGGGTTGCCCGTGGCGCGGCTGAAAAGCAACAACCTGGTCATCAGTTGCCACCACTTCGCTCGGGATGGTAAACGCGTACGCTGCAGAGTGCCAGCGGAAGTCGCCCTCATCATCAAAGGCTGCTACAAGGCGACGGCCCCGATCGGTAATGTAAAGCTCCCCGGACTCTGGATGTACATCAAATCTCCCCATTTGACGAAATTCGCCCGGTCCTTCACCCGCGCCCTCTCCAACGGTTCGCTTCAAGTTGCCCTGCTGATCAAACACCTTAACATCCAGGTCACCGTAATCTAAAACAAAAATACTCCCATCGTCCGTTGTGCGGACGATTCCAGCGTGCATGAATAGCTCAGATTCGTCTGCACCAACTACCAACGTTGGCTCCAGGCTGATCTCTTCTTGTACAGTGGGATTCCCCAAGTTCGAAGTGTCAACCTGATAAACAGTAGGCACTTCGTATTGCACGCCATCATGGATGAACAACAGAGCCTCCGAACGCTGATCCGACTGGCACGCTGCAAACGCCAGTAGCGCAAAGCTTACGTATACTATTTTAGACATCGGAAAAGCGCTCGAGGCTATTTGTTTTTAGGCTTGAATGGGCTGGTCAATCTCCAAATCAGAAGTACATTGGTACGTATGAATCTCACCATTTTCATCAATGGATTCCGCCCAACGACAGTCCTGCTGCTCCAGCTGATTACAGCCTACACTCCAACATGAAATCAACTCCCAGCCATCCTCGGTTTGAACCATTTCACAAGCTGCAGAATCTTGGGACACTATAGCTGCCTCCGTCGGGGATTCTACCAGCATTCCCCAGGAAAGAACCGTCACGAAGGCCACTAAAACCATCTTATCATAAGTAGACATTCTGTTCACCTACTGTTTGGTTAGAATTACAATCAGTGTAGGCACATAAACAGCTACTCGCACCCCCCTTTTTTATTAGCGTTATCTTCATAATTGTTTTTGTCCCACCTTACACCTCATCTGGTCGGCTTTTCTGTCAGATGTGCATACGACACCGCTTTCTTGCCTTACGAGCCAATGGTTAGTTGACATCCTCCCCCGCCTAAAGGCGGGAGATTCCCGTCTCTCACAAGAGCGGGTTCCTCATTCATCGGGCGCTGCTGTCGAGGACAAGTCCTCGTTCAGTCTCACGCAGCCCTCCAGAGGCTGAAGCCGCAAGCCCTG
>LFFM01000047.1_pt1 | contig 66593 bp, 59 predicted proteins | sample 643131 | NCBI WGS metagenome assembly LFFM01 (sample SAMN03777445, study PRJNA286221) | soda lake metagenome | biome: soda lake; feature: Kulunda steppe; material: water; isolation source: sample Tc-Br brine of Tanatar trona crystallizer | place: Russia: Kulunda steppe | collected 2011-07 | reverse complement strand
GCCTTTCCTACAATGCGGCAGCCGGGCGACACCGTACAGGTCCGCGTTTCGTACGATGGAGCCCCTCGCGTAGCGCCCAATCCGCCCTGGGATGGCGGCTTCACATGGGAGACCACGCCCGACGGCGCGCCCTGGATCGCCACGTCGGTGCAGACCAACGGGGCCGACCTCTGGTGGCCTGTGAAGGACCACCCGTCAGATAAGCCCGACTCCGTGGCCCTCGACATCCGCGTTCCTGAGGGTCTGACGGTGGCCTCCAACGGTATTCTGGAAGGCACCACCGCGCATCCAGATGGCACACAGACCTTCCGCTGGATCACGCGCCAGCCGATTGCGCCGTACAATGTAGCCCTGAATATTGCCCCGTATGAGGTGCTGGAGGATGATTTTGAAAGCATAGGAGGAGAGACGATACCTCTTTATTTTTACACCCTTTCGGATCGTGCCGACGATGCTGCGCGTCTGCTGGCGCAGGCCAAGGAGCATCTGGCGTTTTACGAGGAGCTCCTCGGCCCCTACCCCTTCCGATCGGAAAAGTATGGTATCGCCCACACGCCCTTTTTAGGCATGGAGCACCAGACGATCATTGCCTATGGTGATGATTTTGCAGATGGTGAACATGGCTTCGACTGGATTCATCACCATGAGCTCGGGCATGAGTGGTGGGGCAATCTGGTGTCGGCGGCCGACTGGCGGGACTTCTGGATTCACGAGGGCTTCTGCACCTACATGCAGGCCTTGTACGCAGAGGCTGTGGGTGGGCCAGAAGCCTACCAGCGCGAGCTTTCTGGTTATCGGGGTGAGTTGCGCAACCAGCGCCCTGTGGCGCCACGCACCCCGCACAGCACCGCCGACATCTACTTCATGGATGGGCCCGGGAGCGCGTCGAACCACGACATCTACTACAAGGGGGCCTGGGTGCTGCACACGCTCCGATGGGTGATGGGTGATACGGCCTTTTTTGATGCGCTCCAAACTTTTGCCTATCCGACGGATGCGCACCGGACCGCCACGGACGGGTCCCAAAGTCGCTTTGCGACCACCGATGACTTCCTTGCCATCGTGAACGCGTATGGGGAGACCGACCTCTCGTGGTTCTTTGAGACCTACCTGCGGCAGCCGGCTCTACCAACGCTATCCACGGAGCGAGCGGGGGACACGCTCACGCTGCGCTGGGACCAGCCCGCCGGGGTCGCAGTGGAGGTACCCGTTGAGGTGGAGGTCGACGGGGACCGCCAGCGGATTCCAATGCCTGATGGCTCTGGCACCGTATCGTTGGCTTCCGGAGTTGACGTCACCATTGACCCCGACGGCTGGCTTCTGCGCAATCGGTAGCGGTCCGACACCTGAGCGCATGGGGCAACGTCCCCTACAATCGTGTTGAAAGCGCTTTCATTCGAGTTATGGATTTCCTATGTTCTATTAACGCGAAATTTACATTGACAACCAATGGAGGTGCAGCATGTGGATACGCGTCGTTGGGTTTTGTCTGGTATGTATTGCACTCGTGCTGATAGGCTGTGAGGCAGCAGAGCATGAGAGTCCGCTCGCTGGCGCCTGGGAGCTTCGTGAGGCCACCTACACCACTCCCGATACGTCCATGGCTATGGAGGAGTCGATGGTTAAAATCCTCACGGAGACCCACTTTGCCTTTGGACGCCAGGGTGAAGAGGGGCCGTTTGCCGGAGGGGGGCGTTACGAATTTGACGGTGAGACGTACACGGAATTTGTGGATTACCACATTGACTCAGAAGCGCTCAATGAGACCTTGACGTTTGAGGTCGAACTGCAGGGCGACTCCATCTGGGTACATCGCGGCAACGTCGGTGAAAACCTGCAGTTGGAGGAGGTGTGGCACCGGATCGAATAGGTACCGGGGTATCCTTCGCTTTGGCCCGGCAGGGTGCCCTGTGTTCGTGAAGCTTGTGAAAGAAGCCGCGGATCGTCTGATCTCGCGTGTGTAGCCCTCGTACGCTCGGTGTTTTGCACTCACCTGAGACGTACATCATGGATGTTGCGATTGTAGGCTGTGGATTTATTGCAGAGGCCTATGCCGCGGCGCTGGCAGCGGCGCCCGGCGTGCGGCTAAGGGCCACGGCGGATCTGGCGCCGGAGCGGGCAGAGGCGCTGGCAACGGCCTATGATGCCGTGGCTTACCCCTCGTTGGATGCGCTGCTGGACGGGGCCTCGGCGCCGCTCGTGGTGAATCTTACCATTCACCACGCGCATGCCGAAGTAACGCGGGCCTGCCTCAAGGCCGGGCGCCACGTGTTTAGCGAAAAGCCGTTGGCATTGTCTGCGGCCGAAGCCCATGCGCTCGTAGATCTCGCGGCCGCAGAGGGGTTGCACCTTGGCGCGGCGCCTGCGGCCAGCCTGTTCGGTGATGCACAGCAGCTTGCATGGCGCTACCTGCGTGAGGACCGACTGGGCCCTGTCCGCATGATCTATGCCGATGCCAACCTGGGGCGGGTGCCCGAGTGGAACGCCAACCCTGAGCCGTTCCTGCGCATCGGGCCGTTGCTGGATGGCGCGGTCTATCCCCTCACGCTGCTCACGGCCTGGCTGGGCCCGGTTGTCGCAGTCGAAGCCGCGCATCAGGCCCGGCTGAACCCGGACTTCGAGCGGGAAGGGGAGCGCGTCACGATCGATACGCCCGATCACTACACCGCGATGCTTCGCTTCGCCCATGGCGTACGGGCCCGGCTGACGGCCAGCTTCTTTGTGCCGCACCAGACGCAGCACTTCAACAGTCTGGAGTTTCATGGGGATAAGGGCTCGCTCTATCTGCGTAACGCCGGCGACCTTGCATGGACCGGGGATGGGGGCGACCTTCAGTTTGCACGGCTTGGGGCGCCCTACCAGCCGGTTGCGTTGCCGAAGTCTGGGGAGGTGTTCTCCTACGCGACGCCCATCATGGATATGGCGGAGGCGATCGCAGAAGACCGACCGCCGGTCGCCAGCGGCCGGCAGGCGGCGCATGTCGTCGAGATTGTGGAAGCCATCGAATCGGTGGCGGCAACGGGGGAGCCGTTCCAACTTGAAACCGAATTGCAGCCGACGGTACCGCGTGCCTGGGCTGCTGCAAAAGTCCCGGGCCGGACCATCGGCGAAGCTGAGGGACTCCCACCCGTCGGGTTTGGGTGCTCGCGCTACCGAGGCGGGACCACGTACGTCGATCTGGAGAATCCCATCATGCAGGCACTGGATTCGGGGTGCCGACTCCTGGACCTCGCCGAATTGTACGGCACCGAGGCATTGGTAGGCGATCTGCTGCAGCGACCGGGCAGTCCAACGCGGAAAGACCTGTACCTGATTGGCAAGGTATGGAATACGAACCACGCCTACGACGACGTGATCGCCGCGTGCCGGCAGTCGCTGGCTGCCCTCGGCATCGACGCCTTCGATTGCTACATGATGCACTGGCCGCAGGCGTGGGCGCATCAACGTCCGCTTGGTGACCTCTCCACGCACTCGCACGAAGAAGCGCAAGCACTGACATTTCCGACAGACGAAAAGGGAGTCATCCTCGAAGCCAATGTGCCGCTGGAAGAGACGTGGCGGGCAATGGAAGCGCTGGTAGATCGCGGCTGGACCCGGGCGCTGGGCGTCAGTAACTTCAACGAAGAGCAACTGGCACGCATTGCAGCCATGGCATCCGCACCGCCCCGTATTCATCAGTTTGAACGGCATCCCTACCGGCCGAATCATGCGCTCGTAGAGGCGACCCGGCGGCATGGGATGATCCCCATGGCGCACTCGCCGCTGTCTGCGGATGGGTTGCTGCAAGACCCGGTGCTACGTGCTATCGCTGCGCAGCACGACGTGAGTTCAGCCCAGGTCGTGCTTCGGTGGAACGTGCAGCAAGGCATCATCCCGATTCCATCCAGCACAAACGCCGCGCATATTGCGGCAAATTTGAGTGTCTTTAGGTTTGACCTATCCCGTGACGAGATACAGGCCATTGACGACCTGGCACAGGACGGGTAGGGTCGGGTGCATTCACTAAGGCTTACGCCGTCTGCGCGGCTACAGCTGCTACCAGCGCTGGCGTTACGTCCGTGATCGCCTCGGCGTCTGCGAAGCAAGCGGCACCCGCCCCCCAGGCCAGCAGCGGGACCGGGTTGCGCGTGTGTGTTTTGATGGAGAGGTCCTCCAGGTTGCCGTGATCGCTGCACAAGACGACCAGATCACGGGTGGGGTCGAGCGTTTGCAGTAGGGCGCCCACAAACCGATCCAGGTCATGCAACACATGCTGCGCCCGGTCATGGTCGCGAGCGTGCCCCGCCTTGTCAGTCCGAAAGTACTCGAAGACCGTGCAGGCATGGTCCGCAGCGATAGCAGCCAGCTGGGTGCCAGCCTCCGCGGGCGTGCGGAGCGGAATATCCAGGCCAAGGTCGTCGCGCCAGGCGCGTCCCGTAAGACCAGCCGGGAGGGCCTCGCCCGTGCGGACATCAGCCTCGGTGCGGATGCGTACGTCGGCATCGAGGCAGCACCGCGTAGTAACGGTCCACCGGTTGCGCCGGGCGGCATAGCTGAAGAACCGGTCGGGGTAGGCGTTAGCGAACGCCGCCGGCTCGTTATGCGGCACCTTCAGCTGCTGCACGCGCCTGAACAAATTGTGCTGCCGCAGCGCCTCGCGGGTCTTTGAGTGGGGATACGGACCGTAATGCCGCCCGGCCAGCTCCGGTGCGTTGATGCCAGAAAACAGCGCTGCCTGGCCCGTTCCGCTTTGCGGGAGGCCGGGCACCCCCAGGTTAGCATCCACCGCTGTAACGGTCCGCTGGCCGTCGGCGTGGGGCTGCAGGGCATTCGTCCAGCGCTGCCCCCCTGCAAGGCGAATGAGGGCGGGCCAGTCGGCATCCAGCGGATTTTGCGGGCCGCCCGGGCCAAGCCCGACGCCATCCACAAATACGAACACAACGGCCATGACAAGACCTACATCAGATTAAGAATCGTCGTCTGCTGAAGACGAGGCGCTGAGCACGGCGGCAATGGCATCCAGCGGGGCATGATCAAGCGGGGTGCCGTCAAGGTATACGCGCGCCTCGTGAGCCATCGCCCGGTCGATCACCTGCCGCACCAACCGGTCGTAGCCTACGAAGAGCGGAGGCACCTGGATCACCGAAAGCCCCGGCCCGACGATGGTCAGCATCTCATCCGACACGTTCACGTAGGCCACTGCGCTCCACGCAATCGTAGTAGACTGCCGCACGTAGTCACTGCCCGTGACCTTTGTCGGGGTAAGGCGAAGGTACCACACGATGCGGCGGAGCGCGTGCAGGCGGCGCCCAATCCATCCTCCCGTCAGCAACCAGCCCATGGCCAGTAGCATAAGCACCAGCGGTTGTGACAGGACGTCAAACGCTCCAAGGGCGAGCAGTGCACCGGATACGGTGACCATGCCCGCCCCCCAGGCCGACACCCGCGCAGCACGCTGACGCATGATGCGCAGGGCGGCCTCGCTATCATAGACATGCGTCTGTGTAGCCATTGGTTTGGTTGCGCTCGCGGGTACCAGGAGGCGTGCTGCCATATCCTCTGCACTGTGCACAGGTAGCGTACGACCAACAAAGCGGTGATTCAAGCAAAACCTGTGATCTCATCGCTACAGCCTGCTGTAACCTCTCCGGAAACGGGTCGTTAGAGCCCCTCGCATTAGATGTTGTCTTATCACTACCGCGCTGTGCTCTCAACGCTCCGACCGTTTCGTGTATTTGTATCGCTACTCTGGATCTGCTTTGCCGTCACGTGCGGAAGCGCCTGGGCGCAAAGCCCCTTCGATGATCCCATCGCCACGGTAACAGATTTTGCGGTAGCAACCGAGCTTGCGCAACTCACCGAGGCCCATGAGCAGCGCCTGGCAGACCGGCCGTGGTTTTCTGTAGATGGACGACCGGAGCTCTGGTACAATCGCGTCGAATCGCTGCATGCCGGTTTTGAACTGGATGCGACGCTGTACGACCGGCTGGAAGTCCGCGTAGGAGGGGGGTACAGTAGCGGCCTCAGCGGCACCGATCGCTGGACTTACCAGAGCCGCATTCGCCTCTTCTTCGGTGACGGTCAGCGAGGTCATGCGAGTGCAGGATACCACGCCGGCGCCCGTCCGCAGGCGGGCTCCGTACTGTATGGCCCCTTCCTGAACGGCGTGACCTACCTGCTCGGTGGCGACGACTATTTTGACTACTATCGCACGGAGCGTTTTGAAGCGGAGGTGTCGTACGGAGACCTCCCCCTCGACAGCCGCCTAACGCTGCAGTACCAGGATGAGCGGGCGCAATCGCTGGAGGCGACGACCGGCTACGACCTGTTCTCGGCCCGGAGCGAGCTGCGTCCAAATCCGGCAGTTGCTACAGGCCCCATCCGCTCGGTTGCCGCTGAGTTGCACGTCGGCGATCGCCGGTTTCGCCCCCGTGGCATTTTCGGCGAGCGCTCGCTACGCCTCCGTGTGGAGCATGCGCCGCGCGATGTGCTGGCGAATGCCACCACCTTCACGCGTTTTACGGCTGATGTCCACGGCCGCGTCGCTACCTTCAACCGGGACGCACGGCGGCCGCACACGCTGGATGTTCGGGTGACCGGCGGCACCTATCGCGGCAGCCTGCCTCCACAGCGGCAGGGGCTGGTGGATGGCCGCCTGGGAATCTATACACCGTTCGGAGCCTTGCGCACGCAGCACGGCGTGCCGTACGTAGGGGGCGAACACCTGGGCGTGTTCTATGAACATAACTTCCGTAGTGCTCTTTTTGACCTCGTGGGACTGGACTGGGCTGCAGAGCGGAGCTGGCAGGTGTTGGCGTTTGGCGGACATGGGCGCACGTGGGCTGCGGAGGGTGCCGGTCCCGTACTGGCGGCCCGTGCGCCTGCGCAGTTTCACCACGAAGTGGGGGCCTCACTGAGCGGCATCCTCTCGGTGCTCCGGCTCGACGTGGGCTTCCGATTGGATGAGCCCGGCACGACGGTTGGTGTGGCAATCGCCCGTATCTTTTAGCCTCACCTCGTGTTGCGCCGCTGTGGATTTTGACGGAACGTCGGGTGCGTGCCTTTACACCGCGCCATGGACGTTGTAGGTTACGTTGTGCACTGATTCTCTACCGACCGTTAGCCTCATGGCCAAGAAGAAGAAACGCGGCCAAACGCCGCTCATGCGCCAATACTACAAGATCAAAGACCGCCACCCGCAGGCGATCTTGCTCTTTCGCATGGGCGACTTTTACGAGGCGTTCGAGGAGGATGCTAAGACAATCAGTTCGATCCTTGGCATCACCCTTACCAAACGCTCGAACGGCGCGGCTAAAGATGTGCCCATGGCAGGGATTCCCCATCATGCGCTCGATAATTATCTGCCCAAACTCATCCGCGCCGGCAAGCGCGTGGCCATCTGTGAGCAACTCGAGGACGCCAAGTATGCCAAAAAGGTGGTAAAGCGCGGGGTGGTTGAAGTGGTCACGCCCGGGGTATCGTTTAGCGATGAACTCCTCAACCCCAAGCAGTCCAACTACCTGGCAGCCATCCATTGGGAGGGGCAGGGCACGGACGCACGGGTCGGTGTGGCCTTTATTGATGCCTCGACGGGCGAGTTTTTCGTGACGGAGGCGCGCGCGGCGGAGCTTCCTGATCTGCTGCAGACGATCAGCCCGGCGGAAGTTATCATCGACAAGAACGAAAAGCAGCGCCTGAAGGAAGCGCGTACGCCCGAGTTCATCCTGACGCCGCAGGAGGATTGGGTATTCGGCTATGACTTCGGGTACGAAACGCTGCTCCGACATTTTGAAACCCACTCGCTTAAAGGGTTTGGGGTAGAAGGCCTGGAGACGGGCGTGGTGGCGGCTGGAGCGGCGCTGCACTACCTCGGCGAGACGCAGCAGGGCAAGCTGCCGCACGTCCGCCGCATCCAGCGGTACGAGCGGGACGACTACATGACGCTGGACGCCTCGACCAAGCGTAACCTGGAGTTGGTGACCTCCATGCAGGGCGGGGGGCGTGAGGGCACCCTCGTGGAAATCCTGGACGATACGCTGACGCCGATGGGGGGCCGGCTGCTGCGCCACTGGTTGCTGCGTCCGCTCCGGCGCGTGGAGGCTATCGAGCGCCGCTTGGATGCGGTCGACGCCCTCGTACGGACGCCCGAGCGGCGGACGGCGCTTCGCGACGAGCTGCGCGAGATCGGCGACATGGAGCGCCTGGCAGGCAAGGTGGCTACCGGGCGGGCTACACCGCGCGATCTTGTGCACCTAAAGCTTTCCTTAAAGCAAATTCCGGCGCTTAAGGCAACGCTTCAGGAGGAAGAGACGCCTGCACTGGCCGATGTAGCGGACGCACTAACGCTCTGCCGCCCGGTTGTGTCGCTCATCCAGGAGGCGCTTGTGGACGATCCGCCGGCTGCCATCAGCGACGGTGGCCTGATTCGCGAAGGGTACGATGATACCCTCGACGACCTGCGTGATCTGTCAGCGAACGCCAAATCGTGGGTGAAAAACATGCAGCAGGAGGAGAGCAAACGCACCGGCATCGACTCGCTGAAAGTCGGGTTTAACAAGGTGTTTGGCTACTACCTGGAGGTCACCAACACGCACAAGGAGAAGGTGCCGGAGCACTACATCCGCAAGCAAACGCTCGTGAACTCGGAGCGCTACATTACGCCTGAGCTCAAGGAGTACGAGGAAAAGATTCTGACCGCGCAAGAAAAAATCGAGCGGCTGGAGCAGGAGCTCTTCAACGAACTGCGAATGGCGGTCGCTGAGGAGACGGAAGCGCTACAGCGCAACGCCTCACTCATCGCCATGCTGGATGTGTTTAGCACGCTGGCCGCGATCGCCGAGCGCAATAGCTACGTCCGGCCGGCCATCGCCGATGATCAGCAACTGACGATTCGTGCTGGTCGCCATCCGGTGGTGGAGCAGACGCTTCCGCCCGGCGAACCGTTCATCCCCAACGACGTGGCGCTGGACGTGGAGAGCGAGCAGATCCTCGTCATCACCGGGCCCAACATGGCCGGCAAGAGCGTCGTGCTTCGGCAGGTCGGGCTCCTTGTGTTGCTCGCACAGGTGGGCTCCTTCGTGCCTGCCGATGAGGCGCACGTTGGCGTGGTCGACCGCATCTTTACCCGGGTCGGGGCCTCCGATAACTTGGCTGCGGGGGAGAGCACGTTTCTGGTGGAGATGAACGAAACAGCCAATATTCTCAATAATGCCAGTCCGGCGTCGCTCATTTTGTTGGACGAAGTGGGGCGCGGCACGAGCACGTTCGACGGCCTGTCGATTGCCTGGTCGCTGGTGGAGTATCTGCATGAGAACCCCGAGGTGGCGGCGCGCACGCTATTCGCCACGCACTACCACGAGCTAAACGAACTGGCGGGCCGGCTGGACCGGGTGCAGAACTATAGCATCCAGGTGAAAGAGCACGACGGCCGCATCATCTTCCTCCGTAAAATGGTCGCCGGTGGCACCGATCACTCCTATGGCATTGACGTGGCGCGCATGGCGGGGTTGCCGCCAGCCGTCATCGATCGCGCCCGGTCGGTGTTGCAACAGCTCGAGAGCCAGGAGTGGGTCGTCGACGAGGCTGAAGCGTCTGGCGATGGACTGCCATCCTCAGCGCGCCCCCAGGTACCGGAGCTGGATGAGCCCCAGTTCCAGCGGTCCCTGTTCGATACGCCGCCTGATCCGCAAGCCGAGGCGCTGAAGGAGCAGGTCGGGCAGTTGGACCCTGACCGCATGACGCCCATCGAGGCGCTCATGAAACTGGTAGAGCTAAAAGCCCTGCTTGGCGACGAGGTTACCTGACCCCCGTCAGTTGCGGGTCGTGTACTGGCCGTACCGGTTCCAAATCTCGCACGCCGCCGCACTCGCACCCAATGGGCAGCCAAACCGCTCATACCGCAGTTGGCGGATAAGGTGCAGCTGGGCCTTGAGGCGCTTGCGCACAAACGCCAGCTTTTCCGTAGCCTCTTGCAGGTTGCTGCGGGTGCGCTGCATCGACTCGCGCACGCGCTGATAGGAATCGACAGCGTCTTTCAGGGGACGGTTGTTTTCCATGACGGACCTAACGGTTGGGGACAATTGTGGCGGCGAACAGTCGTAGGGTACACACCCTTCAACTTGGGCAGGCACGCCGGCAACGCATTTGACGTGTGCCATCGTACGAGGCCGCTATCATCTTTTGGATGATCTCACCGACTCACCTTTACCACTCGACCGCGCTATGCTCCATCCCTTCCTTGAGGTATCACCAACCATTCCGAATACCGCGTTTGTAGCTCCCTCTGCCGATATCATTGGTGACGTCGTGCTGGGTGAGGAGGCCAGCGTCTGGTACAACGCGACGCTCCGCGGCGATGTCAACTGGATTCGGATCGGTGCCCGTTCCAACGTGCAGGATAATGCCGTCGTCCACGTCAGCAACCAGGTAGCGCCCACGCGGATCGGGGCGGAGGTCACAGTGGGCCATAGCGCGGTGGTGCACGGCTGCACGATCCACGACCGGGTGCTCGTAGGCATGGGCGCCGTCATCATGGACCACGCGGTGATTGGCTCGGACGTCCTCATCGGCGCGCGGGCGCTCATCACGAGCGGCACGGAGATTCCACCACGGTCGCTCGTGCTGGGGAGTCCGGCCAAGGTGGTGCGTTCTCTCACGGACGCGGAGGTCGCAAAGGTAGCGCAGTACGCGGCCCGCTACGTAAAATACAGCGCCATGTATCGGGGCGTGTCAACGCCGGACGAGAACCCCTTCTACGACCGGACCGCGGCCCCCAAGGCCTGATCGCGGAACAGCCCCAAAATCCGCTTGGTTTGACCGGCCTCTATTCCTGATAGCTCCACCAGCCTTCGTTTCATGCATATTGGCCCCATTGATTTTGGTGAGCGCCCGCTGTTTCTGGCGCCCATGGAAGACGTCAGCGATCCGCCCTTCCGGATGCTCTGCAAGCGCTTTGGCGCGGATATGATGTACACGGAGTTTATCTCCTCCGGCGGGCTGATCCACGATGCGGACGATGCGCACCAGAAACTCGACATCTACGAGGAGGAGCGGCCTGTCGGGATCCAGATCTTTGGTGGCGACCTCGACCAGGTGCGGGCCGCCACGCCGCTGGTGGATGCCATCGGCCCCGACGTGATCGACATTAACTTCGGATGCCCGGTGAGGAAGATTGTGTGCAGGGATGGTGGGGCCGGTATTTTGCGGAATTTGCCTAAGATGGAGGCCATCACGCAAGCGGTGGTGGAGGAAGCCACGCGGCCGGTGACCGTGAAGACCCGCCTGGGCTGGAACGACGAGTCCATCCAGATCCTGGAGGTGGCTCGTATGCTGGAAGCCTGTGGCATTAAGGCCCTGGCCGTCCATGCCCGGACACGGGCGCAGATGTACAAAGGCGAGGCGCGGTGGCCCTGGCTACGCAAGCTAAAGGAGAAGGGCGTGCGCGACATCCCGCTGATCGGGAACGGGGATGCTCTGGACCCGGAGCGCATTGAGGCGATGTTCAACGAGACCGGAGTAGACGCCGTCATGATTGGCCGCGGGGCGATCGGTAACCCGTGGATTTTTCGCGACGCCAAGATATTCCGCGAGACGGGAGAGGTACCGCCCGAGCCCACGTGGGAAGAGCGCATCAGCGTGGTGGCGGAGCATCTTACCCTTAAGTGCGAGTGGCTGGGCGAGCGGACCGGTGTGCTGGAGATGCGCCGCATGTACAGCGGCTACTTCAAAGGCTTTCGCAACGCCAGCAAGCTGCGCCACCTGCTCATGCAAGAGGATGATAAGGCGGGTGTGCTGGAGGTGCTGATGAACTTCGACCAGCACCAGGCCGACACGCAGGTGGCCGTGCCCGCCACCCGGGCGGCGCAGAAAGCCGTCCCCGCAGCCATCCAGGCGAAACTGCCGACGCCTTCACGTGCGAAAAAACCAACGCCAGCCGCATGACCCCCCATGGTGGGCGGTTAGGCGCAGGACACGCGGGTCATGGGCGCAAGTCTTCTCGATCGGTAGCCATAAGGACGCGGAGATCTAAAGCGCGGGCCACGCCCGCGACGGCGGCAAACTGATCAACCGTGGCCGCCCGGTCGGCACGCAGCAGCAACGACTGGCGGTCGCCGCGCACATCCCGAATCTGGGCCATCAGGGCCTCACGCGTGACCTCGTCCTGCTCCACGTAAAACCGCCCATCATCGGTGATCGCGACGTTCACGTGCACAGCCTCTGCTGGTGTGGAGGCGTCGGTTTGGGGCAGGTTGACCTGGATGCCAAACTGGGGGATGAAGTTGGACGTGAGCAGAAAGAAGATCAGCAACAGCAAAATAATGTCGGCCAGTCCAGCCAAACTGAAGACGCTGAGGGGCTCCTTCTTTTCTAAGAAATTGAAATCCATGGGCTATGTGTAGCAACGCGGGAAGGCAGTGGGCGTCTGTTATTTTGTGGCAGGCTCCTGCAGCAGGTCGATAAAATCGGTTGCGGTGCGCTCCATGTCGTTTACCTGACGCTTGATGCGGCTAAGCACGTAATTGTAGAAAAAGAGCGCGAGAATCCCTACCGCAAGCCCAAAAGCAGTCGTCAGCAGAGCCTCCCAGATGCCCCCAGCCAACACGCTGGCGTTCACATTCCCCTGAAAGCGCTGGATCTCCTGAAAGGCGGAGATCATCCCGAGCACGGTACCGAAGAACCCGATGAGCGGGGCAATCCCTGCGATACTGGCAAGGTAATCCGTCCGCTTCTCCAGCTTGAAGGCTTCGTTCTTGCCTTCGGCCTCCACAGCGTCCTTGATCTCGGAGATGGGGCGCCCGAGGCGTTCGAGGCCGCGCTTCAAGATCCGGGTGATTGGCCGGTCGTGTTGAGTGCAGAAGCTGATGGCCCCGCGGATGTCGCCCGACTGTACGTAGTCGCGGACGCGTGCGGTGACGGACTCGGGGTCGGCAGCCGCTTTTCGGATCGTAATCATCCGCTCGATGAATAGATAGATCGCGAGCACAGAGAGAATCCCGATGGGGATCATCACCCATCCGCCCTGAAGGATCGTTTCAAACAGGGTCATCGATTCCTCGGCGGGCGGGCCTTCAGGGCCGGGGGTGGGCATCGCCTGCAATAGTGCAATAGACAGAGACAGCATAAAAAAGCGAAGTAAGCGTTCGATGGAGGGGGTTAGTTACGTGCCATAGCCGGCGTGAGACGGAGCACCCAGGCGTCGCCTGGCAAGACGTCGGCGCGGGTATCGCGTGCAGCAAGGGCCTCTTCCTGGGTTGCAAACTGACCAACGCCCACGCGGTAGCGGGTGGCGTCTCCAATCTGCGACACCAGGACGGCCATGGGCAGCGGATCGTCGGAAATTGTATCCCGGTAGTTGGCTTCGATAGCCTCGGCGTCCGCTTCCGAGGGAACGGATGCCACTACGAGGGCAAATCCGCCAAGTGTTGGGTCGATAGTCCCTGCACCATCGGGTAAGTCATCGCTGGACACGCCATCAGCCAGCGCATCAGGTGCATCTGGCACCACCGCTTCCTCAAGGGCCTCAGCGTCACCGTTGTCAGCCTCCGCGGGGTCCGGGGCAGCATCAGGAGGCGTCTGTTCGGTCTCGTCCGCTGGCTCAGGCTCAACGACGGCCATATCTGGCGTTTCTGGTGCCGTGGCAGGTTCGTCGGTGAGCAGCCACCAGGCAGCGCCTGCCGCCAACAGGAACGCCAGCACCAGCCCGATAATGGCTGGCGTTCGGTTCGGTGCGGCTTCCTCTGTCACGGTATCAGGCGCTTCGATTGCCTCAGGCTCATCGGCGTCGACGGGTTCGTCCTTGGACTCGGCCGATTCGTCGGCGCCTGCACCGGCCACTGCACCGGCCACCACAGGCACGGCATCGGGCTCCTCAGCGGTCTCTGCTTCGGCGGGCGTATCGTCTTCCGGCGCCACTCGAGGATCGTCTTCCGTGTCCGGTCCCTTGGTGTCGTCGCCATCCGGCTGGTCTGATGGAGGCTGTAATTCATCTTCAGCGGCATCTGCTGCGTCTTCCACGGGCGCGTCCTCGACCCTGGGATCCTTCACGGGGGCGGTAGGAATCGGCGTTTCTTGAGCGGGCCGCTCGTCAGCCGTTGCCTCCTCGCGTTCAGTGGCGGACCCCTCCTGGTGAGCTGCGTCCGTTTCTGCCGCGTCCGTTTCCGTTACGGACGGTGCAGCAGCGGCGGGTGCCATTCCTGCATAGCGGTGGTTCACCACCCGCTCAAGGGCGGCATCGGGGGTAAACTGGAGCGTATCATCTCCTGTAACGCGCTCGAAAATGCCGATGCCTGGCACCCGCACACGGCCCTCCTGTGCGGCCTGTTGATGGATCAGCTTGGAGAGGGCATTGAGTACCAGACGGGCTTCCGAGGGGGGAATGTCAAGGCGCTCGGCGACTTGTTCGACGACGGTGTCGGCCATAAGGGGAAGGGACATGCGGCAGGATGAAAGGCAGGACGCGCGCTCACGCGCTGTCCGCGGATGGGGCTGGCGTGAACGTAAGGTGGTCTTCAGGAGGCGTGAGTACAGTCTCGCCTTCAATTTCCTTGATGGTGCTGGGCTTATGCGCTACGCTAAAGGTGCCCAACCCGGGCACCTCTACAGAGTCTCGTGCGCTGAGGCGATCACGGAGCGTTTCGGCGAGCGCGGCTACCACCTGGTCGCGAGAAATGGCAGGCATGGGCTACGGGCTTGGTGAACAGTACGAGAGGAATCGGCACTTCAGATGACGTGTCGTCTGGAAACATACAATGGCGCCGGGGACGGCTGCAACCCACGCGGTTACCAGCGAATGCGAAGGCCCAGCGAAATAGTCTGTGGGGCCTGGGGGTAATTCTCCCATCGCTCCAGACGATTGCCAATCAGGTTGTGGGCGCGCCCAACGACGCTGAGCGCGCTGGTAACATTGTACGATCCGCTGATGTTCAGGCCGATGAACGGATCGAGTGTTTCAGTAGCGGTGGGAGAGGCCACGCGATCACTCTCGAGGGTTCCTTCCACCTCGACCAATGCGCGCTGATTGGCGAACGATTGGATCAGAGAAAAGGTGGCCAGGTGGGTTCCCAGATACGGGATTGGGGCATCATTACGGGCGGTCAGCACCGCGTCGCGGTAGGTGTAGGAAGCCGCAGCCTGCAGACCTGTAGTGAGGCCCATGGAAAGCTCAGCCGTACCAGAAAGGATCCGGGCTTCGTCGTACGTGGGCTGGATCACCAGCGCCTCACCTACCGCGCTGGACTGATAAAACCGGCGAACAGGGTTTTGCTCGTAGCCGCCCTCCAGGCCCACTTGGATAGGGCCGAGAAAGGTGCGCACGCCGGCATGAGTATTCCAGAGGCGCACCGTCGGGCGGAAGGTGGGCTGATTGGTCACAAAGGGGCTCTCATTCACGACGTGCTGCAAATCATGCCGCGTAGTGCCCGGTTCGTTGTAGGCATAGAGGTGAAGGTGCTGACCAGGATACCAGTCGACCGCAACGTCTGGTGCTACATACACTTCTGTTTCCGTGGCGGGGCCAGTATCATCTTGGAACCCGAACACCCGAGCGCCGGCGCGCAGGTTGACGTCGGGGCGCGGTTGCCAGCGCACCGCCCCAGTGCCGCCGTAGCGATGCACCCAGCCGGACTGTGGGTTTGTGCTTTGCATGTCAAAGTTCGACCCGTCGTAGGCGCCGGAGCCGTCCAGCGCAAAGCGCCCCACCGGCACGGTCAGCCGCCCATCCACATGCAACCGCTGCTCATCGATGGTGGCTGCCGCACGGTTGCCCGGGCTTTGCAGCCCCCCTCCAATGCGGTCACTGCTGAGTGAAGAGAGCCCAGCACCCGCGCTGGCCTCAGCAGCGAGGCGATCCCGATCCACCGATACTTCGCCGCGGAGCCTCCCGCCGTACGTGTCACGACTGGGGATGGCTACATCAGGCTGAGCCACGGCCCCAAACAGCGCATAGTTTTTCACAAAGCCCTCCGCATCCAATCCTCCCGAAAGGCGGTGCCCCTGAAAGCGAAGGCCTGCACGTGCTTCCAAGTCATCGCTTGAAGAGGCTGCGTCCGGGAGGCCGCTGTCGGGGGTATGCCCTTCGTTGCCGCGGTAAGAGAGCCGAGCGCGAAATTGGGTGACCGGTGATAGGGGCACGAGCATCCGGCCATGCACCTGCCGATCAAAGTAGCGACCACTGAGCGCCTCCACCTGCCCGACGAGCGGCGTGCCTGTGTGGAATGACCGGGGTGCCATATCGGGGCGGCGTAGTGGGCTGCCGGGAAGATCGGCGGTACCCTGTCGGTACTCGCCAATCAACGGTCGGCGATCGGACGAGAGGATGGGCACGCGCGGGGGTGGGTTAAAGCCCACGAGGGGCTGGCGCTCCAATCGGGGAAACCGGGTCTCCAGCTGTCCACGGATTTCAACCTCCTGCGGTGCGATGTTGGGCAGGGCGGTGGTGTCAGAGGCAGCGGTGTCCGTAGCATCTTGCGCCTGCGCCGTGGGAAACGCCATGAGGAGGCTGACCAGCGCGAGCCACAACAGAACGCGAGAGGGTATGAGATAGGAAAACATCGAAAAACGAATCATTCGAAAGGAAGAATTACAGACGCTGTAGCTCCGTTTCGGCGGTCTGTGCGAAGGGCGTACCGCCAAATTCGGCGCGGACCCGCTCGTAGATGCGGCGTGCATCACCGGGTCGATCCATCTCACGGAAGGCACGGGCCTGCTCGAGATAGCTCTGCGCGACCCACTCGGTAAAGCTCCCGAACCGTGCTGGGACGCTGGAGAGGATTTCAACGGCGCGTTCCGTGTTGCCCCGTTGACGCTCTATCACGCCGGAGCGGTAGAGGGCCTCCGCACCGATTTCATCTTGCCGCAGGCTTGCCACCTGGGAGTAGCGTTCCAGCGCCCCCTGCAGTTGGCCATCCTCCTCTGCTACACGGCCCAGGCCCAGCATAGCGGGGGCAGCCGTTTGCTCGTCGGGTGCGGCATCCACGGCTTGCTGCAGGAGATCGCGCGCATCGGCCACGCGGCCCAGTTGCAATAGCGCCTGGCCCTGTCCATACCGTGCCTCGGCCAACCGCCGGGCATTGTCGCCGCTGCTTTCTTCCTGCGTCCGGAAGGCCGCAAGCGCCCGTTCATACTGGCCCGTCTCCATGTAAAGCGCCCCAAGCTGACGAGCCGCCGCAAGACGCTGGTCGCTCAGGGGATACGCATCCACAATCTGGCGAAAGTAGACCGCCGCCTGCTCGGGCTCATCCCGTTCCTGGTAGATAGCGCCAAGGTAAAAGTAGGCGTCCGGAAGCAGGTCCACATTCTCCGATGTGCGGACGAACTGCTGCAGCTTCTGTAGGGCCAGGTTGGAACGCCCGTCTTGGTAGAGGACTTCAGCTTGGCGAAACCGCATCTGATCCACAATAGGGGAATCTGGGTTCCGCTCAGCGAAGCGATTGATGATGTCGTCGGCGTCCTCTATCCGGCCATCTGCCACCAGGGCGAACATAATACCCGAGGCGGCATCGGCCACGACGGTGGTGTTGGGATAGGTTTGCAGTACCTCTTCATAGGCCTCAATCGCGTCTGTCAGCCGTCCGGCATTGAAGTTGGCATCGCCAATAGCGTACTGCGCCTCCGCGGCCAGTTCGGCCCCGGGGCGCTCGTCGATCAGCGCCCGATACGCTTCAATGGCCTCCTCGTATTGCTGATTCTCGAATTTGGTGAAGGCCAGCGAATAGAGCGCCTGGTTGCGAAACTGGCTTTGTGGAAAGCTGGAGCGCAGGCGCTCGAACGTGCTGATGGCCTGCGTGGGCTGGCCCGAGTGATAATAGGCCTGCCCGATCTGGTAGAGGGCATAGTCGCTTCCTTCGTCGACCACCTGTCGGTACGTAGCGATGGCCTCGCTGAACTGCCGTTGAGCGTAGTGGCTATCGCCCAGACGCAGGATGGCGTCGGTGCGGTACGGTACGGCCCCGCCATCCTCCCGGTACGCGCGGAGGAATTGGTTGTAGGCGTTAACGGCGTCTGCATAACGCTGCTGCCGGAAGTAGGACCACCCGAGGGCATAGTACGCAGCCTCCACGTACGCTCCTCCTGGATGCTCCCGCAGATACCGAGTAAACAGGTCGGCCGCTGCAGCGTGGTTCCCCCGCTGATACTGGCTCTCGGCCCGCCAGAAGAGCGTCTCACCAGGGCGGGGGCCGTCAATGCCTTCTTCTACAAGCTCCGAAAACGTCGCATAGGCCGCGTCGTAATCGCCCGTGCGGTACTGTAGCCAACCACGTTGGAAAGCGATCTCCTCGCGCAACGCAGCGGGGGCGGCGTCGAGGGCTACGGCGGCGTCGAAGTCAGCAAACGCCTGGTCGGTCTGGTTGCGGGCGATGTTGGCATATCCGCGCATCCGTAGCGCATCGCCATACACCGCCGAGTCGTCGTGCGACTGAATTACTCGCGTGAAGGCCTCCGCGGCTTCATCCCAATTGCGCTGCTCGTATTCGGTCATGCCCAGCTCGTACAGGGCTTCGGCCGTCTTTGAGCCTGACGGCCACCGCTCCGTCACTTCGCGGAACGCCTCCGTAGCTGCGCTGAGGTTTCGTGCCAGTTTTAGGTTGATCGCTTGATAATAGGCGGCCAATTCAGCCAGCTCCTCCGTAGCGCCTTCGGCTACTTCTGCGAAGCGCTCAGCCGCCCACTGGTAAATACCCTCAAAGTGATAATTCCATGCCAGGCCGTAGAGCGCACGATGATAAAAGGGGCTTTCCAGGTTGCCCTCCGTGAAGCGGCGGTAGTAGCGAATGGCGTTCTGGCTGTCACGGAGTTGATTGTAGGACTCGGCCAGCAGGAAGTAGCCCCGCTCGCGGCTTTCGCCCTCCAGTTGCCCCAACCGCTGCCGGATTTCCCGCACGGCCCGGTCATAATCCTCGAGCTCGTAATACGCTTCCGCCAATGCCAACCCCACGTCGCGGGCAAACGCCGAGTCGGGGTGGCGATCGGCCAGGCGCTCCAGCTCGCGAGCAGCTTCATCGTACCGCTCGCGCTCTACTTGCGTAAACGCAATGGCGTACAGCGCCATCGGAGCGGTTTCCGTCTGGCGGTATTCGTTCGCGGCGCGGCGCCAGTAGCCGATGGCCTCATCGTCGCGCCCAAGCTCTGCGGCAGCCGTCCCCATCCAATACAGCGCCTGCGCTGCTACTGCATCTGAGGGCCGATCTGCAACAACGTTGCTGAGCGTTGCGATAGACTGTTCGTACTGTGCGTTCTCGTAAAAATACTGCCCCAGCGCCAACTGTGCCTCCTGCGCGAGCGGATGTGCAGGATACTGCCGCTGAAACTGGCGAAAGCGCTGCACGGCGGCTTCTTCGCGCCCTGTCGCCAGCAGGGCACTTGCCTCAAAATATAGCGCGTCGGCCGCCCGAATATGGCGGGGGTTGGCACGGCGAAAGCTCCGGAAGGCATCCGCTGCCGCACCATAGACCTGTTGATTATACAGGGCGTACGCTTCAGAAAAGTCACCCGACGAGGAATTGCTGAACGATTGTGCCTGGGCTCCGGCGGGAAGGAGAACAAACGTCAGGACGATGGCCAGGAGCAGGGCACGACTCAAAGCACGCAGAAGAGCGATGTGCATAACGAGAGGATGGGGGCAAGAGCAGCACAACAGGATCAGTGACGGGAAGTGGGGGCCCATCAATGTTACGGAGCAGTGAACGCAAGGACTTCCGAGAGGGTTCGCGCGGTTCATTGTTGAGAATCATGTCGAAAGGCGGGATCTCCTGAAACCTATTGCCGCTTCGGCGCCTTCGGTGAACATCATGCGTGCGGTGGAGTGAATTACCGTTGACCATACTCCCCTACTTACCCCATACCTCGTATGCCGCCTGACAATACATCCCCTTTTGGCGCTACTCGCGATGGCGACGCGCCCGATTTTGAACCGTTTCCTGATGAGTTTGCGGAAGCGTTCGATGACGAGCTGCCCCCGTTTGACCTGGGTGACATGCGTGATGTCGGTAAGGGATCGCTTGATCCCGAAATGCTGAAGTTAAGAGCCCAGATGCTTGGGGCAGAGTATTACATCAAACTGGCCACTATGGCACAAGAGGCACAGCTTCAGGCCGAAAGGCTCGTCGAGCGGGGACGGAGCACGATGCGCGGTAAGCCGGTTGAGACCGTTGCAGGCGCGTTTGCTGTGGGAGCCCTTGTGGCCTTCCTGGCACGCCGCCGCTGACAACCTGTAGCTCCTTTTTCTGCTTTGCAGCGTACATTATTCTTACCCACTTAAGCCCCTGACTCTTATGTCTGATCAAAAAAAGAAACCCGAGAGCGCTGAGTCTCCTGAAGCGAAGGACGATTCGCTGAATATTGATGAGGCGGCCGAGACCGCAAAGGAGAAGGCCAACGAAGTCAAAGAAAGTGCGGAGGAAACCGCCGAAGAACTGGCGGCCTCAGCCGAGGAAACCATCGAAGAGGCAAAGGACAAAGCGGCATCAGCGGTAGAGGATACGAAAGAGGCTGCTGCTGAAGGAGCCGACAAAGCCAAAGCGTCGGCTGAAGAAGCCAAGAAAACAATGGGCAAAGCGGCCTCTGAGGGTACGGAACACGCCCAGGAAAAGGCAAAAGAGAAGGCGGATGAAATAGCCGATACGTATCACCGCGCACGGAAGGAGTTAGACAGTGCGCTTGGTTCGCTCAGAGACGAAGGAGCCGACGCCCGCGCAGCCCAGTCTGGGTCGCGCCTCGAAGCCTGGATTCGCCGTAACCCCGTCGCCGCCGTGGCGTTGGCTTCTGCGCTTGGCCTCACGGTGGGAGCGCTGGTGTACAAAGCCACGCGCCCGGCCCCGCCACCGCCGCTCTCGGAGCGTGCAAGCAAAGAGGCTGAGCGGTTAGCCAAACAAGCGCGCACCTATGCGGAGAAGGCCGGTAAGGATGCCAGCGGGCGTGCCCGCGAGCTCAGCGACCGGCTTCAAACGCTCGCCGCGGAATGGAGTGAAATTGCGCAGGAACGGTCGGAGGGTATTGGGCAGCAGTTCTCTGAGGAAGCCACGAAAGTAGCGCAAGCGGCCGGCAAAACGGCTGGTACGTACCGCGAGCGTGCGGTGGCACAGGGTCGGAAGCTGGCTGAGGAGGCCACCGGCGAGCTAAGCAAGGCGGTTTCCCAAGCGAAGCAAGACGCTGATCCGGTCGCGGAGTCGATGAAGGCATCTGTGAAGGAAGCGGCGGATACAGCCACGGAGCAAGGCCTGACATTTATGACGGCGCTTAAAAACGCCGCTAAGACGGCCGCGGCCGCAGTCATTGTCAAAAAAGTATCGGACTGGTACCGCAAGTAAGGCTGCACTGTGGGCTGCAAGCGTTTGACTATCTGCGCTTGCAGCCTTTTCTATGTGATTTCATCACTTTTTTCTGCGAACAGCCGACATCCTGGGCGCAAGCCCCTACCTTGTGTGGGGTTTGTCCAACTGCCTTCTTTACTCATCAAGCGTACGTCATACCGTGAGCATTTTAGTTGTAGGGACCGTTGCCCTCGATTCTGTAGAGACGCCCTTCGGGACCGCAGAAAATATTTTTGGGGGCAGTGCCACGTATGCGACGCTCTCTGCCTCCTACTTCTATGAGACGATCCAACTCGTGAGCGTGGTGGGGCATGATTTGCCGGAGAGCTATCTGCAGGCTCTGCACGAACGAAACATCGACGTGGAGGGGCTGGAACTGCGCTCAGACCAGAAGACGTTTGCCTGGCGCGGCCGGTACCACTATGACTTGAACGAGCGCGATACGCTGGCTACTGATCTAAATGTGCTTGAGGGCTTTGACCCTACGGTCCCTGCGTCCTACCGGGCTGCGTCCATCGTCTGTCTTGGAAATCTTGATCCGTCTGTCCAGCGGAGCGTGTTGCATCAGGTGGATGCCCCTGCGTTTGTGGTAGCGGACACCATGAACTTCTGGATTCAGCAGACGCCAGATAGCCTCCGCAAGCTGTTGGCTGAGGTGGACTGCCTGATTATAAACGATGCCGAGGCCCGCGAATTAGCAGACGAGCCCAACCTCATCCGGGCGGCCGCACAAATCCGTGCTCTTGGCCCTGACATACTCGTGATTAAGAAAGGGGAGCACGGGGCCATGCTTTTTACGGATGGCATCATGTTTAGCGCCCCCGCGTTCCCGCTTGAAGATATCCAAGATCCTACAGGGGCGGGCGACACCTTTCTCGGGGGCTTTGTCGGCTATCTTGCGCAGAAAGGCGTCATCGACACGCCCACCCTCAAGCGTGCGGTGATTTATGGAAGCGCCATGGCGTCGTTCGTCGTGGAGGCGTTCGGGCCCGAGCGTCTACTGAATATGGAGCACGAAGCGATTCATAAGCGGTTACGGGCGTTTCGTGAGCTATCGAAAATTCCTGCCTTTGAGGTCCCGGTCCAGTCGGAAGGGTAGGGCCCGAGCTACTGTTTTTCGAATGACATTGAAGGAGTGGGACCATGGCAGGAAGTACCGTTCGACTGGTAAACGCCGTATTTTATGCACATCACGGCGTTATGCAGGAGGAGCATCGCATCGGGGGACGCTATGAGGTCGATGTGGCAATGGACCTCTCCATTGAGAGGGCCGGTCAGGAAGACAACCTTGACGCTACCGTCGATTATGGCTCGATCTACGACCTGGTGGAGGGCCTCGTCACACAGAATCAGTTTTATCTTATCGAGCGGTTGGCGTACCTCATCGCGGAGAAGGTGTTGGAGACGCAGGCGCAGGTCGACGCAGTGGAGGTTACGGTTCGTAAGCCCAATCCACCCGTAGGGGGGACCGCGGATCGAGCGGAGGTGACGTACCGCCGTGTTCGCTAATATGGGCGACACGGAAAGCAGGGCAGCTCAATCCGGGTTTGTCGGGTGAATACGGCGGCGGGGGAATACGGCTCCGAAAAGGTAAAGAGGGCAATAGCGCGTCGCCCTCTTCATAATGCCCGAGGCAAATGAGAAGGCTCTTAATATCCGTTATTGCAAAGTCCTTAATGTACAAAAACAGTAACGGTTAGACGAAATGCGCCGAGATGGCTCACAACATCACCCTGCTTGAACCAGCGCTCAATCACAGGCACAGGGAAAGAGTGCCCTGTAGATCGCCATCTACCAAAGACCCCACCGAATTTAGACAAGGCGCGTGTCCAATCGCAGGTGAGGTGAACGGCCGTATACCTCCCGGCCGCCGTCCGTAGGCTCGACTTCCACCGTATTGCGTCCAAGAACAGGCACCATGAGTCATTCTGCCGGCACAACAACCCAGTGGTGTAGAAAATCAGAGATGAGTGAATCCACCTCGCTGGTTTCCGCCAGATCATCAAGTACATCCTGGAAGAGCTCCTCGCTGCCAAGCTCACGGATGTAGTGTGCGCGGTAGGCAATGAGGCGCTCCCGCTCGCGCTCGGCATCCAGTTCACTGTGAAACTGAGTCCCGTAAAAGGGAGCGTCGTGCATGCGAAACGCTTCATTCGGCTGCGTCTCGTTCCGCGCCAATTCAACGGCGCCCTGCGGCAAACGGATCACGCGGTCGCGGTGGCCCATGTTGGCTCTGAACACCGTTGGAAACGTCCCGAAGAGGGGATCCTCTCGTCCTGCTTCTGTGAGCTGAACCTCGCAACAGCCAAATTCGACCCGTTCGTGGTCGTACGCCACCTCACCGCCCAGGGCACGGGCCATGAGTTGGTGCCCCCAGCAGGACCCAAAGGTGGGTAACTTTTCTTTATATGACTGTTGAATCAGGTAAAGCAGGCCATTCATCCAGGCGTAGTCGTGCCAGGCGGAATACTCACCAGCACCGCCGATAAGAAGCGCGTCAGCATCTGCCAGCTGCTGCTCATCAAGTGAATCCCGCACCACATTCAGCGAGCGTAATTGATGGGGCGCAATACCGGATCGTTCGATGAAACATTGTTGCTCCTGATGCTCCATTTCAGGCGTGTCGCGCGCCTGAATGAGAAGAAGCGTGAGGTCGGAAAACTGGGGCATACAGAAGGAAACATCATCATCTTTGTAAAGGGATGGGTACCATCTTACCCCCGAATCAGATCCCCAAAGTGACTCCGCAGCATCTGGTAGAGCCGGTGGAGCGGCAGGCCTACGACGTTGTAGTAGTCCCCCTCAATACGACGTACAAACAGGGCTCCGTAGTCATCCTGGATGCCATACGCTCCGGCTTTATCCAGCGGGTTACCCGACGCCACGTACCGGTCGATTTCAGTAGAGGAAAGCGGTGCAAAGTAGACGCGCGTGGATTCTGCCCGTACAACGGCACGATCGGAGGTCTGATGATGCAGCGCAATTCCTGTGATGACTGTGTGGGCCCGTCCGCTGAGCTGGCTAAGCATTGTAGTGGCTTCTGTTGTATCTGCCGGCTTGTTCAACACAATCCCTCCTTGCTCAACAATGGTATCGGCGGAAAGCACGAGGGCATCTGGATATTTGCGGGCCACGTGGTGCCCCTTCCGGATGGCCAGCTCCTTAGTGATTTCCGGGGGTGAGAGCGGCTCATCGATGGTCTCGTTAGCACCGCTTGGCTCTACGGTGAAAGGGATCCCCAGGCGTTGGAGTAGCAAGCGCCGGCGAGGAGACTGAGAGGCAAGGATAAGGGGCGTAGATAACGTCACAGTGCGATTCCCGGTGGTCGTCGAAAGCTTACCGCGTGTACTTGAGAGGCATGACGACGTTCGCGTGCACTGCTGCCTTGCGTTTTGGTTTAATGGGGAAGATGCTGCATAATCCGGTTTAGCTCACCCTTGGAGCGTTTGCGCGCCGTATGGAAGGGCATGCTGGTGATACGGCGCTGGCTCTGCCACGCGACGGCACCTACGCTGAGGATCACCAGCAGGGCAAGGACCGGCAGTGCGAACGGCCAGCGCGCGTAAGCAGGCTGTGTGGTGGCGCGAGGGACGGGCACAATGACAGTCGACGGTCCGCTTGCCGATGTCGCTACTTCACCGCGGGCGGTAATTACCGTAATCCCAGCCCCATTTGCGACGGTCACCACGGGGCGCCGCGAGGCTACAGCACGGATCTTGGCATGCGCATGATTAGCCGACGGGGAGAGGCTCGTCTGCCATGTGGCTACATGGGGTTGGACGATCCACAAGTCCGGTATATTGTCTTTTGGGGGCTGCACGAGGCGTAATCCTTCGGCACCCAGGGCCAGAGCAACGGTCCCCACGCGCATAAAACGAAACTGAACAGGACGGGCATCCGTGCCGGGCTCAAACTTCTGAATTCCGTCCAGCGGGGGCACCCGGTGGAAGAGCCCCTCTGGCATCGTGTGTCCGCGTGAATCCTCGATCCACGGCATGAGGGCCTGCTGATGGCGCACGAGAGGCGCTTGGCCCGGCCGTAGCGCCACGACACTGCGGTGAAAAGAGATGGTGCGGCCCCACGGATCTTCTGCGGTCCCTGGTAGCACAGCACCCGTCAGGACAGGCGTCCGGTGCCGGTCCGTCCACGCCGCCAGATCCTGCATCATTTGCTGACGCCAGGAGGGATGCCCGAATACCGGCAAAGACTCGCTGGGCCACACGATGAGCGATGGGGGCGTGTCGGCAGCCTGCATCATGCTGTCCGTCAGTGCGCGAAGGTGGTCCACTCGGTCCCGGTTGTAGGGGTCCGCCCAATCGGAAGCCGAGATGTTGGGGTCCACGAAAAGGACTTCAACCGTATCCGGCTGCTGGTCCGGGTCGTCAGTGAGCACTCCGGCGCTCCAGACCAGCGTAATAAGTCCTCCGGCAAGCAATACGCCGCCTACCCGTCCCATGGGTCGGTCTGACACCAGTATGGCAAACACCGATCCGTTAACCAACCAGAGCCATACCGATAGGGCCAAGGGTCCACCGAGTGCCGTAATCTGCAGTACGGGAATGAGTGACGCCTGCGTGGTGCCCAGGCGCGCCCACGGCCAGGTGACGGGGCTTTGGGCCAGCAGCCATTCTATTCCGATTGCGTTCGCAACCAAAAATGCAAATGCAAGCGGCAGCGTGACGTACGGGCGGGCCGCCTGAGCCAGCGCAAAAGGCAACGTCATAGCCACCGGCCACATCACCAGGCCCACTACAGCCAGCACGCCTTGATCGCTGAACATATGCAGCGTAGGCCAGAAGAAGGCCAGCGCGTAAGTGAGGAGGAAAAGGGAGATAATAGGCCCAACGCCTTCCGCTACGGAGCGCGACTGATACCAGAGCCAGAGGGCAGGGACGAGCGCAATCCAGGCCAGCATACCGAACCCATAGGCCGGGTAGCTGGCAGCCAACAACACCCCTCCCACTATCAAGAGGCCAGAGGATGGCGCCGTACGTTTATGATGAATAGAGGGTAGCATTTGACACAGGAGCCTTCACACGGTAACTTGGGCCGTCCATTTTATGCACAGACCGTTGGTTCTTCCGGGCATGATTGTTTTATCTATTTGTAACCACAAGGGCGGCACGGGGAAAACCACCTCGACTATTCATCTTGGTGCAGCCCTTGGACATAGCGGCCATCGCGTGCTGGTCGTGGACCTGGATCCCCAAAGTTTTCTGACCCGCATGTTGGGCATCACGGACGTCGCATCAGACGAATCCTCGCTCGCGCTCTTTGACCACGAAATCAAGTTCAGCGCCCTGCCCACACGGTCAATGCCCGGGTTTGACTTGCTGCCTTCGACAGGAACGCTCACGAAGCGCATGCGGTCGCTGAATAAACCAACGGACGTGTTGTGGACGAAGGAAGCCATTGAGCAGAACGATACGTATGATGTCATCTTGTTCGATACGGCGGCAGCCGTCACGGTGTACAGCTTAAATGCGATGGTCGCCAGCCAGCACGTCGTGATTCCGGTAACACCGGAGTACCAGCCTGTTATCGGCGCCGAGCAGACCGCGCAAACGGTCACGATGGTCCGTGAGCGGTTAAATCCCGAATTGCACCCACCGCATTTCTTATTTACCCAGGTGGATGCCCGCAAGACCGCCCACCGTAAGTATCGGCAGTACATGCGAAAACGTTACCAGGAACGTGTGATGGATACGGTTATCCGGACAAGTGCATCGCTGGCCCGTACCTACGATGCGGGCGAAACGGTCTTTGAGCGTGATCCCTACTCGCGTGGCGCGCGGGATTACGCCAATGCCACTGACGAGCTCATGCAGCGCATCGAGGATGCAGCAGGGGATAAACCGCGGCGTGCCACCCCGGCGCCTCCTGCCGCTGATGCGCCTCCTCCACAGCCGCTGAGTTCCGCTACGAACGGCGCCCACGCCTCGCCGGACTCGCCGCATGCGGCCTTAAACGACCCATCGTCTGAGCGTTCGCCGTCAGCGTAGTCCTGTGCGTTAGCACCGCCATGCGCCTCTTCATCACTTACCTTATTACCCTTACGGTTGCCCTCCACCATGGCCTCGTCAGATGCACAGCGCTTTTCCACCCGTGTTGGCCTCCTCCTCAGTGTCATTGGGATTGCCGTGGGCACGGGCAACATCTGGCGATTTCCGCGCATTGCGGCGCAAAATGGCGGTGAAGACGGTGCCGGCGCGTTTCTACTGGCCTGGGTAATCTTCTTGTTGGTATGGAGCATCCCCCTGATTATCGCCGAATATGCGCTGGGTCGCAACGGCCGTAAAGGCGTGGTAGGCTCCATTGCGAAAGCCGCAGGCGATGGCTTTGGTTGGATGGGTGCGTTCATCGGGTTTGTGGCCACCGCGATCATGTTTTACTACTCAGTGGTCGCGGGCTGGTGTGTCTTTTACTTCATGGAGATGCTGACCAATCCACTGCCGCTGACCAACGAGGCGTCGCAGGGCGTGTGGGACACGTTTCAGGCAGGAGGCACGCCCGTATTCTTCCACGCGCTGGCCATTGGCCTCGGAGCGCTGGCCGTCTGGAAGGGCGTAAGCTCTATTGAGCGCATCAACAAGGTGCTTATTCCCACGCTGCTTGTCATTCTGTTTATTGCGCTGATTCGCTCCATCACGTTGCAGGGCTCATGGGATGGGATCGCATTTCTGTTTACGCCCCAATGGGAGACGCTGGCCAACCCGCAACTTTGGCTGGAGGCGCTCACGCAAAACGCGTGGGACACCGGGGCGGGATGGGGGCTCATCCTGACCTACGGGGCCTACATGCAGCATAAGCACGGTACTGTGCAGAATGCCTTTATCACAGGCATCAGCAACAATATTGTATCACTGGTGGCCGCCATTACAATTTTTGCTACGGTCTTTGCCGTGCTGGGCGCCGAGATGTCGCGCGGCGAGGTGTTGGACGTTATGCAAACAAGTGGCCCAGCAGGCACAGGGCTCACCTTCATCTGGATGCCTCAGCTATTTGCGACCATCCCCTTCGGCAACACGCTGGCCACGCTATTCTTTCTCGGGCTGGCGTTTGCGGCCTTCAGTTCACTGATTTCGATGATTGAACTGGCCACGCGCATCTTTACCGATCTCGGGCTACCCCGGGCAAAGGCGGCGCTATCCGTGGGTAGCGTGGGCTTCCTGCTGGGTATTCCCTCCGCCGTTAACCTTGACGTGTTCGCCAATCAGGACTTTGTATGGGGGGTGGGGTTAATGATCTCTGGCGCTATGGTGGCCTTCGCGGTCGTGCGCTATGGGGTGACGCGGTTTCGTACGGAGGTCGTTGAAGGAGGTCCGAACGATTGGAACGTGGGGCGCGGATGGGATATGCTCATTAGCACGGCTGTCCCCCTGCAGGCCGTCATCCTACTGGGCTGGTGGCTGTACCAGTCGGCTGCTATTTATGCACCGGATACCTGGTACAATCCCCTGGAACCCTTTAGTGTAATGACGGTGCTCCTCCAGTGGGCCGTTGTGCTGGTCCTGTTTATCGCCCTGAATCGATGGCTCGTGCAGCAAACCCTCTATCGCCCGCTGCAAAAAACGTAGCTGTAGTACGGCACACTGTTTGCGACTTTAGAGCTGATGTACACCCTCTGACCCTATGGTACCCGCCATGAATACGCAACGGTTTATCGCTCTTGCTACGCTATTTTTTGTATTGCTATTTACGGGCCAGACCACGCAGGCACAAGAAGAGCTTCCGCTCGGTGCCTCCATGCCGGAGGCATCGCATCCGCTTATTGCTACAGATGGGAGTGAGCAAACCCTGGCATCGGTACGCGGAGAAGGAGGGACGCTCGTTATTTTCTGGAGTAACCAATGCCCGTGGGTCGACCGGTACGAAGAGCGGATCCTTGAGGTTTTTGAACGGGCTGATGAGGCCGCTATCGCTGTTGTGCTCGTGAACTCAAATGACGCCAACGCCTTCCCCGACGAATCACGCGAGGCGAACCAGCAGCGTGCAAACGACGCGGATTACCCAATGCCCTACCTGAAGGATGAGGGCGGGGTCGTAGCCCGGGCCTTTGGGGCCTCGCGCACGCCTCATGTGTTCTTGTTCAATGCAGACGAGAGCCTGGTGTACCGTGGCACGGTTGATGACTCCCCAGGCGATCCCGGCAGTGTGCAAGAGGCCTACTTGATGGATGCCGTCGCCGCCGTAGCAACCGGTGATACCCCCAGCACGTCGAGCACGCGAGCCTTCGGCTGTACCATAAAGCTGTAACGGTATCTCATGGGTCGCTCATTGTAACCGGGCCTACTGCCTATATGTCGTTCCCTGAAGTTGCTGATCGGATCTCTGCGCTTGCGGCAGTAGCCGCCGATTGGCGAGAGCCGGACCATCCGGAGCGAGAGGCCGCCGTTACGGCGGCGCGTGCTGCGGAGAACCACTGTACGGCCGAGGCGATGGCCTTTACGATCAATCAGCGTATGCATACGCTAACAGAGGAGGCGCTTACCGCGTGGGCGGCAGAGATACCGCAAGCGGCAACGCCGCAATCAGTGGCGCTGCTGGATGGGGCGGCAACGCCGCTGGCGACCTTCAACGTGTGGGTTGCTTTGGTTCTCGCTGGCCATACGGTGCAGTACCGTCCACCAGACGCTTTTCCTTCGTTACTCCCGGCGATTGCGGATGCCGTCACCGCTCTTCTGGGATCGCCTATTTTCTCGTTAGCTACTGCGGAGGAAAAACGTTCTTGTAATGCCGTTATTGCAAAATCAATTCTAACTTCACAACCCGACACCGAAGATATCCCCCAGCTAAGGTTGGGAAGCCGCACCACAGTCGCCATTGTAGAAAGCCCAAGCGACGAAACATGGGAGCACCTGGCCGAGGACGCGTTGCTCTATGATGGCAAAGGCGATGCATCTCCCCGGCTACTGTTCGCACCAGCCGGTCTTGAGCCGGATGGATTCCTGGAAGCCTGTGCGCATTTTCGCGCCATCTACCCGGCACATAAAGACACTCCCGGGCGATTAAAAATGCAGCAGGCCATGCTCGAGGCACTGGACGTCCCGCATGGCTACAACGATGACCTGGGGTTTCTGGTGAGCAAGGGGGAGGCAGAGATCCAATCCCCCGGCCACATACGTTGGGTGCCGTATGCGTCGTTTACCGAGATCGGCCCCCAGTTGCCCTCAGATCTTCACCTCGTCATTGCAGCCGACGATGTGGCGGCACAGACGAAGGGGGTCCCCTCTGAAATTCCCCTTATCCATCCCGGCACAGCTCACCGTCCACCTATCGAAGGCCACACATCCAACGATCAGCTGGTGCACTTCCTTGAAGCACTGGCGGCTTCAGGCAGCACCGCCAAGAACATGTGACGGATGCGGCCTTGCCGCCGAGCAACGCTCGTACCGGGCGCTATAACGGTCATGCCTGATCAAAATAAGACTGCAGCACTTGCTTTACTTTGGGCAGTACCTTCTCCCAAGCCGCCGCAGGCTGCTTTGTTACGGTGAGGAATTGAGGAAGGATGAAGACGTTGTCGACGCCCGGAATGCGTAGCATCGGATCCCCCAATGGATGGCCTTCTGCTTCGGCCAGGGTGTTGAATGACTCCATGCCATCTTCAATAAACGGCCCCGCGTCCGTCGTCATCTTTAGGCTATTCGGGTTCGGTGTAGATTCTGCGCGGAAGTCTGGCATGAAGGGCGTAAGTTAATCGTTTTTTGGAAACGCAACGGCATAATTCGTCACCGAATAGTCTACTTTATAGCCTGTTGAAGGATGCCTGGCGGTTCGCCTACCGTCCAAAATATGTGTATCCTTTACATCGCATCAGCGCGCAGCCCATTAGGCATTCAGTGCGGCGCGCCTCTCATCCCTCATTCCTCATGCACCGCGGACCGTATGGAGTCACTACCCGAAGAATCCCACGGTACATCTGAAAGCCTCACGTCGCCCTCAGCACCTGGACGACTACAGCGTGTTACCGACGAGACGCGCGGCCTGGCTGAAGACCTGACCGCCTGGGTTGAGCTCAAAGCCCGCCACACACAGATGGAGATAGAGGAGACGGTTGAGCTTAAGCTGAACCGTGCCGTGGTGGGGGTGATCGTGGCTATTGTAGGTGCACTGGCTGCGCTGTTCTTGCTCGTTACGTTGGCCATCGGAGCGGGGTGGCTGCTGGGGCATCCGTTCTGGGGCTTCCTGGTCGTCACCGCTGTGCTGTTCATCGTGGCAGGCACCGTGCGCGCCCTGCAGCCGACGCTTGTCCGCATACGTGCGGAGCGCATGGGAATTGATGCGCCGCCTCCGCGCGAGGAAGCATCCTCCACCTAAACTATTTGGTTTTCACTCGTCTGCTCTACTGCTATCCACCAGTCTATGAAACGCAATCTTACCAAAGGCGAAGTCAAAGCCGAACTGGCTGCTCGGTCATTTTCCATCGAACAGCGTCTCGATTCGTTGGAGCAAGAGGCGGTTTCGCTCAAGGAGCAAGTGCTCCAACGCATCAAAGACCAGCCGTACATCGCCGCCGGAGGTGCACTCCTGGCCGGAGCGGTGGTGGGATGGATCGTCGGGCGGCCCAAAAAGTCGACGGACCCGTTTGACGTCAACGAAGCACACCAACTGCTGGTCAGCCGCTACGTAGATGCCATCTCGCGCGATGTTCAGCGGCGGGTCGCCGAGGAAGGCATCGAGGCTGCAGAGGCTACGCGGGAGGCCCTCCGCAACGGCGTACCGCTTATCGTGATGCCCTCTGAGGATAGCGGGGGCGAAGGCGGCCTGGGCGGATTGATCTTGACGGCTGTCAAAACAGCGCTTGCCATCATCGTCCGCTCCAGCGTGCAAAACGCACTTGGTTCGTTCGATTTAGACGCGTTCGATGATACCGAGGGCTGACGTCCGCAGCACATGTTTACCCTTATTCTAATTCGCTTGCTCAAACGTTAACGCTATGCGACTCGCACTTTTTGGACCTCCCGGAGCTGGTAAAGGCACACAGGCCAAGCTTCTGGTGGAACGTCAGGGCCTTACCCACATCTCCACAGGCGATATCATACGGCACGCCATCCGCGCCGAGACGCCGCTCGGGCAAGAAGTCAAAAAATTCGTAGATGCCGGGCAGTTGGTTCCGGATGAAGTGGTGTGGAAGCTGGCTAAACAGGCCATCGCCAACGAAGGCCACGACGACTTCATCTTGGATGGATATCCTCGTACGGTCCCACAGGCTGAGTGGATGGAAGCCTACCTGGACGAGCAAGATGCCTCGCTGCACGCGTTTGTGAGCCTCGTTGTACCCGATGAGCAGCTCGTCGACCGGCTCTCGAAGCGGCGCGTCCACGTAGAGACAGGAGAGACGTACCATCTGGACTTCAAGCCGCCCCCCGCCGACATCGACGACGCCATGATCAAGCAGCGCTCGGACGACAAGCCGGAGAAGGTCCGTGAGCGCCTGGCCGTGTATAAGGAGGAAACGCAGCCGGTGGAGACCTTCTACCGTGAACGGGGCCTTCTTGTAGAGATCGACGGCGTCGGCGACTTTGAGCAGGTGTACGAACGCATCGTTGAAGCCGTACAAGACCAGGCCTGATCCCGAAGCCGCCGACGCTTCACTGTCCCTGCGTTCTACTTCCGTTCACCGAGCGACCGATCTCCACCCCATGTCTTCCACCGACACAATAGCGCCTTCGGCGTACGTTGAGCACCTTCGAGGCCGGGTTGAAGCGGCCTTACAGGAGATCGACTTCCCGCGCGAGCCACCCGGGCTGTATGCCCCCGTCCGGCATGTGCTTGAAGGCAAGGGCAAACGGTTGCGTCCGGTGCTCCTCTTGTTAACCGCGGAGGCGTTCGGTGCCACAGAAGAGGAGGCCCTGCCAGCCGCGCTGGCGCTTGAGTTGTTTCACAACTTCACCTTGGTCCATGACGACATCATGGACCATGCGGACACGCGCCGGGGACGCCCCACCGTGCACACACGCTGGGATCAGGACACGGCCATCCTGACGGGTGATGTACTCATGGGCAAGGCGTATGCGCTCCTCTCACATCTTCACGCACCGCTGCTCCCCGAGGCCCACCGACGCTTCTACCGCACCGTCGCACGCCTCTGCGAAGGGCAAACCTTAGACACCGCTTTTGCTGGACAGAAGGATGTGTCCGTCGCAGCCTACCTCGACATGATCGACCGGAAAACGGGGGCATTGCTGGAGAGCTGCTTCGAGCTTGGCGGACTCATTGGCGGGGCCCCACCAGCTACCCTCGATGATCTCTGCACGCTGGGGCGGGAGCTCGGCCGGGCATTCCAGATTCAAGATGACCTGTTAGATCTCATGGCGGAGGACACCCGGTGGGGCAAACAGATTGGGGGGGACCTAATCGAGGGCAAGAAGACGTATTTGCTGCTGCGTGCTCTGGAGATGGCTAAAGGACCGGACCATGCGTGGTTTGCGCGCATCGCGGAACGCCAGGGCCTACCACCGGCGCAGGTCGATGAGGCTCGGGAGCGGATGCAGCACCTGGGCGTGGTAGAGAACGCCCGCGCAGCCGTGATGCGCCACACAGATGCAGCAATGAACGAAGTAGCGGCTCTGCCGTCAGGTCGCGCCCGCGACACCCTTCGCTGGCTGGTGCGCGACATGCAGACCCGGCTGCATTAGGTGCTCGCTACCCGTATACCCGTTTCCCCGCTGCCCTGATGGTTGAACGCGAAGTCACCGTTACCAACCGCGCTGGACTGCATACCCGTCCCGCCTCGATGATTGTACGGCGTGGATCGCAGTTTGCGTCTGACTTTTACATTCAGAAAGATGGCTACGAAATTAACGGCAAGAGCATCATCGGTGTAATGACCTTGGCTGCTGAACAGGGCGCGACACTAACGTTGCTATTTGAAGGTCCTGACGAAGAGGAGGCGGCCGACGCCCTTGAGGCCCTCTTCGCCGATGGCTTTGGTGAGGCGTGACCCGCAACATCCCGGTACGGGGGCTCCGTTCCGTCGTGACTCACGCCATCCTACCGTGCCCCGCTGCACCCGAGCACCCGGTACCGCGCACCGCCACAGCCATCGCTACCGACGCCCCCGGACGATTCGGATGCCCGCCCCATCGACCGTATATTATCCAGCCCACAACCGCTTAGCGCATGATTCCCTCATCTCCGCATCCGTCGCGCGCTGATGCGTCCGAGCCGCTTGTGTCTCCGCCTGATAACGGGGCGTTGGGGTCGGACGACAGGGTTGTTGAGGGGGTAGCCGCCTCACCGGGCATCGCCATTGGTCCCGCGTACATCCTGGAGCGGGAGAGTGGACGGGTGGAGGAGGAGAGTATAGATCCGGCTAAGGCCGCCCAAGAGAAGGAGCGTTTTGAGGAAGCCATCAGCCAGGCCGAGCGGGCCCTGTCCTCTATTATCTCTGTGACACGGGAAAAGCTGGGCGAGGAGAGCAGCGCTATCTTCGAGGCGCAGCAGCTCATGCTGCGCGACGACACCCTGCACGACGCAGTCGTGCGTCATATTGAGGAGCAGCACAGCAGCGCCTCCTATGCCATCGAACAGGTCATGACACAGTACCGTCGGCGCTTGGAGAACAGCGACAGTCCCTATCTTCGTCAGCGCTCCGATGACCTTCTGGAGGTACAGCAACGGCTCATCACCTATCTGCGCCGGGGGGAACTGTTGGCCGACGTCCCGCCCGATACCATTATTATCTCGCAGGCGCTCAGTGCCGCTGAAATGATGCTGTTCAGCCGGCGGGGCATTAGGGGCTGCGGGCTTGACTACAGCGGTCCGACTTCGCACGTGGCCATTATGGCACGCGCGCTCGGTCTTCCGGCCGTGGTCAGCCTTCATGACCTATCAGAGCACGTGGAGACCGACGACATGATCGTCCTGGACGGCATTCGCGGCCGCGTTGTCGTGCGCCCGTCGGATGAAACAATCCAGACCTATCAGGAGCGGAATCGCCGGTTTCAGGAGATTCGTACGCAGCAACGCGAACTGGCACCGCTTCCCGCCAAAACCACGGATGGCGTAACCATCGATCTGCACGCCAACATCGAAATTTCCCAGGAAACGGACCTGCTTGACGATCATGGGGCTGACGGTATCGGGCTTGTGCGTACGGAGGTACTGCTGCTCTTGCAAGGCTCCATTACCCAGCCCGAGGACGTACAATACAAGCTCTATCGGCAAATCGTAGAGGCCGCAGCCCCACGCCCGACCACGATCCGCGTGCTGGACCTCGGAGGCGACAAGATGCTGCCGCTGGCCCGGCGAGAGCACAACCCGTTTCTTGGATGGCGGGGCATTCGCGTGCTTCTCGATAAGCCCGACTTACTCATGCCACAGCTGCGCGCTGTGCTCCGGGCCGCCACGCATGGACCCGTCCGGCTTCTCCTTCCGATGATTACGACGCGCGCCGAGGTGGAGCAGGTGCATGAGCTACTGGACCAAGCGCGGGAGGAGTTGTCTGCGCGGAAGGTGCCATTCAAGGCCGACGTTCCAGTCGGCATCATGGTTGAGGTCCCCTCGGTAGCTCTCCAGGCGACTCTGTTTGCGGAGGTGTGCGACTTTTTCTCTATCGGGTCCAACGACCTTACACAATATGTGCTCGCTGTAGATAGAGGCAATGATTTGGTGGCCAACCGCTATTCAGAATTACATCCAGCTGTGTTAGCCTTGATCAAGCGAACGGCTGACGCCGCGCGCGCGGCTGACATACCAGTTAGCGTCTGCGGTGAAGTGGCGGGGAATCCTGTGGCAACCCCAATCCTGCTTGGCCTGGGGGTCGATCAGCTCAGCGCCTCACCCATCTATATCCCTGGCGTCAAACGCCTCATCCGCCGTATCAGCCATGCCGATGCCCGGCAGCTGGCTCGGGAAGCGCTGGTCTTGTCTGATGCCGAAGACGTCCAGGCTCTCCTCAACGACTGGTTTCATGCCCACCTGGGCCATTTACCATTGGGGCTTGATGGCGATACCTTAGGTGCGCGCGGCCCGCAAGTGGCCTCCTCCTGACGCCCCCCTATGCCGGAGCCCCTGGAGGGCCGCCGCCCATGCTGCCATAGTTCTTCTTTCTTCTGCTTCCTCTCGTACCCCCTTACGTTATGCCCGATTCTGACTTCTCCTCGCACGACCCCGAGAACATGTATGGTGCCATCCGCACCTTTGCCCAGCAGTTTGCCCTTGGCCGAGAGGCCGCGCGGGATGTGCCTGTACCTGAGCATCAGCCCTCGCAGGTGGTCATCGCGGGGATGGGCGGTTCAGCCATGGGCGGCGATCTATTGCGCAGCCTGGCCGCCCCAACGGCTGCGGTCCCCATACTGGTGAACCGCGGGTACACGCTGCCTGCACACGTCGACAACCAGGCGCTCGTCCTTGTCTCCAGTTACTCAGGTAACACAGAAGAGACGCTCTCGGCACTACATGAGGCCCTGGCGCGTGAGGCCCAAATCATTGCGCTCTCGTCAGGCGGGACCGTCACGGCACTGGCGGCGGAGCACGGGTTCCCGGTTGTGGAGATGCCGGGGGGCATGCAGCCCCGGGCAGCCCTGGGCTATTCGCTCGCCGCGCTCGTCACGTTAGCCGAGCGCCTGGAGCTATTGCCCTCGCAAACGGAGGCCTGGGTGGAGGCCAACCGCACCCTGGAGGGCATGAGCACACGGGAGGCCGACCCCAACACCTCACTGGCGTATGCCCTTGCCCGGCGGATCGGTGACTACACCCCCCTCGTTTACAGCGGAAACGGCCTGTTGGAGACTGTAAACGTGCGTTGGCGCGGGCAAATCCAGGAGAACGCCAAGCGGCTGGCCTTCGGAAACGTGCTTCCTGAGCTCAACCACAACGAAATCATGGGATGGGAGGAACAGGCGGCCATACACGAGGCACTCGCCATCATCATGTTGCGAGATGTGGGCGACCACCCGGCCGTGCAACGCCGGGCCCGCGTGACCAAAGACTTACTCATGGACCGCGCTGGCGCGTGGATCGATGTGGAGAGTGAGGGGGAGGCCCGCCTGACGCGCCTACTGTCGACCGTACACCTGGGCGACTGGGTGAGCTTCTACCTGGCCATGCAGGATGCAATCGATCCGACACCGGTTCGGCTTATCTCCAAACTTAAAGCCACCCTCGCTGACGCGTAACAATCTACGCCCCGATCTTATGATATCTGACGTATTGCAGGACCACATGAAGGACGCCCTTCGGTCTGGTGAGAAAGACCGGCTCCGCACGATTCGCTCATTGCGTGCGGATCTACAACAAGCAGCGATCGCCCAGCGGGAGTCCAGTGATGAACTCTCCGAGGCCGATGAACTCAAGGTACTGCAGAAGGCTGCAAAGCAGCGAAAAGATGCCATCGCACAGTACGAAGACGCTGGAAGGGAAGACCTGGCCGCCAAAGAGCGAGGCGAACTGGAAGTGATTCGCAGCTACCTGCCCGAGCAACTTAGCGATGAGGCACTCCGTACGCGTTTGCAGGATATTATCGACGCCACCGGCGCCTCGTCGATGCAGGATATGGGGCGCGTGATGGGCCAGGCGATGCAGCAGCTTCGTGGGAAGGCAGACGGCGGCCGCATCAGCGCCATCGTTAAAGAGCTTCTGTCCTAATCCGATACCTTTCGATTACACCACGCGGCTGTACCCATAGGCAGGCCATGTGCCCACTGTTGATGCCTCTAACCCCATGACCCCGTTTGACCTTCATACCCTGGATCTGGTGATCCTCGTCGTGCTGGCCTTCGGGCTCGTACGGGGGTTCACGACTGGGGTAATCCGGCAGGTTGCCAGCCTCGTCGGGTTAGGGGCGGCTTTTCTGGTAGGCGTGCGCTTCATGGAGCCGGTGGGCGAGATGCTCGTCACGAGCCTCGGACTTGCGGAGGGCATCAGTCCGCTGCTGGCTTTCGTGCTCCTTTTTGCTTCCGTTCAGCTGATCCTGCTGGGTGTGGTGCGCTTTGTCGAAGGGGTGATCGGGTTCCTGCGGCTTTCCGCGGTGAACCGGGTGCTCGGCGGACTCATCGGGGCGGGAAAGGTGGCCCTGTTTCTAAGCCTTATCTTCCTCGCCCTTAACTTTTTCAACCTTCCGGGTGACGATGCACGCGAAGCATCGCTGTTCTACGACCCTGTAGCCTCCGCCCTTCCCACCACGTGGGAGGCTGTTGAAACCCACGTGCGCAATGCTGAGGCGGCGACGGAGCCTTTCACCCGGCACCTGCAAGACGAGTTTACTGAGGCGCGGACCCTATCGGAGTAGCCGTAGTCATGCCTGAACGAGGCTACCCGTACCACGCCTACGGCTGATCGTGCGGGGCATCGGAGGATGCGAGAGGCTCGGTGCTGGGGACGGCCGCTGCGGCTTCGCGGGTGTGGCGGGCCCATCGGGTAAGGATAAGGCCCCCGATGATAAGAGCGCCCCCTGCCAGTTGCAGCGGCCAGATGGGCTCACCGAGCATTAACAGGCCACTGAGCAGGGCCACTACCGGGACAAGATTGCCGTAGATCGCGGTTTGGGAGGGCCCCACCTTGTGCACTGCCGTATTCCATACGGCGAATGCCCATCCCGTTGAAAGTCCACCAGAGAAGATGATGGCGGCCCAGACCCAGCCGCTTATCACCAGCCCCTCATCCGCAGCTGCGTACGGTAGGCCGATCGCGACCAGGAACGGAAAGGCCACAATGACGCCCCAGAAGGTAAGCCCAATGGGGTCGGCCCGTTGCGTGGCGGGCTTATTGAAGGCCGTGTAGGCTCCCCAAAGCAGCGCCGCCATCACCATTAGCGCGTTTCCCAGAAACACATCACTTCCGAAGGCTACCTCGTCGGTGCCACCAAAAACAATGACGGCCGTGCCCACCAGCGTAAAGCCCAGACCCAGCCATCCGGCGGGGACCATCCGGTCGAACCCAAAGACATGCCCGAAAAGGGCCGTCCATAGCGGGGCTCCTGCCATAATCAAGGCTGCACTTCCCGCTGTGGTGTGTGCTACGCCCAGTATGAAAAACAGCTGATAGAACAGGTATCCAAGTAGCCCGAGGCCTACGATGGTATAAAATTGGTCTCGGAGCGGCTGTAGGAAGGCTGCCGCATCGTAGTCGACCCGACGCGCGAACAGCCCTCCCAACACCAGGGCTGAAACCGCAAACCGAAAAATATTGAGAACATGGGGATGCACTTCCACCAGTGCAGCCTTGAGGACGGCAAAGTTGATTCCCCAGATCAGAACGACGGTCAGCAGCGCCAGGTCGTGGCGGTAGGGCGCAAGGCGCTGACGGAGAGAGACGGACAACGGTGGGGGGACGTCAACGGGGAAACATGAGCGAAGCGCTGCAGCGGTCTCCGAACAATCACAACCGGACGACGGTTCTGCTATCTGCTCTTGCACACCCGTCCTTCTTCTATCCACCACCTGTTTTCCGCATGGCGTCAGCCGCAACTTCCCCGGACCATCCGGATGCCTTGCCAAGCATTGGTGCCGTAAGCGATCAGTTGGGTCTGGAACCCCACGTGCTTCGGTACTGGGAATCTGAGTTCGAAGAGCTATCACCAGCTAAAGATAGCGCCGGACGACGTGTGTACAGGGAGGAGGACATCGCGGCGTTGAAACGTATTCACCATCTATTGAAAGTGGAGAAGTACACGCTGGAAGGTGCCCGTCAGGTGTTGGCGCGGGGACCAGATGACACCGTTCACACGGCATCGAAGGAAACCTTGGCTGACCTGAAACGCCTCCGCACCTTCTTAATGGAGGTGTTGGAACAGATCGAGGACTCGGATCGTGAACGGGGCTCTAATGCAACACGCGGCGCGCCGGCTGAGCCTACCAGCCAGCCAACGTAGCCGTACCGGATCGGGACGTGGCGCAGTCCGGTAGCGCACTCGCCTGGGGGGCGAGGGGCCGCGGGTTCAAATCCCGCCGTCCCGACCACTTCAACCCACCGCTGATGACCTGCTCAGTCATCGGTGGTGGGTTTTTTAATGGCCTTTCTTACCCGGCATAGTCGCGCTCTGCGCAGGGACAGCTACCGATCGTCCAACAGGTTCTGCATCTCCTGCGCGTCCTGGCCGGAGACGCCGGGGGCCAACAGGAAGACCGTCAGGAAAGCTGTATCGTCCTCCTCGGCCTCGTCGAGTGTGTCGCGGTCTTCAGCAACGGCTTCGCCATCCAACAGCAACCGCATGCCAACGTCCGTGCCTCGCCCCGTCACCTGTACGGCTTCTGGTGTGCAGGGCAGATCGAACGTTTGGGGCAGCGTGTCGAAGTTTTCGGTCTGAATCTCACTGGCCGTACAAAAGATCATGAGCGACACATCAACCACGTCGCCTTCAAATTGGAGAAAGTCCCCCTGCTGCTGCGCTGAATCGGTACACGCGACGAGGGAAAGGAGTCCAGTGAAAAGTCCGATAAGGACAGCAGTAGAAATACGCATAGAGCTTTGGTAAAGCGAGAGGCTATCAGTAAAAAGAGCGGTGCAATCGCCGCGTGCCATACAAACAGAGGCAACAGCCGCACGGCTATACGGATCCTGCGCCAGGCTTAGTCTTACAGGTAGCACCCCGATCGGTCCCCGCCCCCAATCTGCCACACGCACTGCTCATGAACGCCCCATCCGACGCGCAGGGACAAGCTTTTGCACGCGATGTCCGCCGTATTCGAGAAACGCAAGGGGTCACGCAGCAGGAGATCCATCAAGCGACGAAGATCCCCAAACATCTGCTGGAGCAGTTCGAAGTGGATGCGCTTTTTAGTCATGATACGTTTAACCGGGTGTATCTGCGCTCCGTTGCGCGGAGCGTAGCAGACCACATTGGCGTTGATCGCAAGGACATGATGGACGCGCTCGAAGCCGCACTGCGCGGGGAGTACAAAGGACAACTGGCGTCTGGCTACCTTGGGGAGCCTCCTGCGACGAGCACGCCACCGGACCCCGCCGACCGAGGCGTTGACGACGCCGATGCGGAGAGTACAGACGCCACAGAGCCTGATGATGATACAGCACAGGCACCACTCTCTGCCCCCACAACAGGTGATAAGGCAGATGCTGCAGCGTCTGAAGCGCAGGTCACATCCGCGACCAGCCCCGAAGAGATAGATCAGGAGGAGACAGATACTGCAGAGAAGGAAACAGGTGGGAAAGAGGCGACGGGAAAAGAGGCCACGCCGAGGGATGATGCTGCAGGAAGGCCAAACGAGGACCCATCCGCTGGCCGCCCTCAGGTAGAAGAGACCGCGCCGGCAGCCTCTGCCGGTGCGCCTGATGTACCACCGTCTTCTGACAGGGGCGCGGTACGTGCCACCGAGGAGAAGCAGCCCACTCCCGTTCGGCCGCGACCCGTCTGGCCCTATGTGGTGGGGGGCGCTGTTGTGGTAGCGGCCATCATCCTGCTGATCTTCGCCCTGCAATCCGACGACGCTCCTGAGCCCACCCCGCCGGCCCCTACCGAAGTAGCTCCTGTCGATACCGCCGCGGAGGCCACAGCGCCCCCGCTGCCGGATACTCCGGGGGAAGCAACGGACGAGGCTGCAGCGGCGCCCGAACTGGGAGATGCGCTAACTGTGGAGGTGGTGGCGGCCTTCGACCGAGTAGACCCTATTCGCATCCGCGTCGACGATGACCTCCGGCGCCCCTACTGGATTGAGGAAGGGGAGAGTCGGCGTTTCTCCGCGGTCGACCAGATCATCCTCGAAAATCAGCTCGACGCCATTGAGCTTCGCCTGGAAGGCGTGCCTATTCCGACAGATGAACGCGATGCCGAGGGGCGCATTGTGATCACCCGCGAGCGCGCCGAACGCCTCCTTTCGGAAAACCCACCCGGATCCTGAAGCAACAGCCCACAGCACGGATCCTACGCCCTTACCTTCCATCTGTCTTTCCACTGGCTTTGCTATGGCTGCACCCACCACCTCCGACGTCCCTTCAAATCCCGTAGAGCATACCCAGGTACTCCTTCGCCGGTTGGAGCAGAATGGGATGCCCACAGCCGATGCTGAAGAAGCGGCAACGCTCGCCGCTCAGCTCCGCGAGGTGGTGCGCTTTCACGACCGGAAGTACTACGTTGAGGATGCCCCCCTCATCCCGGATTCCGAGTACGACCGGCTATTTCATGCGCTCTATGTTCTTGAAGAGGCGCATCCGGAGCTCCAGACGCCGGAGTCGCCGACGCAGCGGATTGGAGGAGAGCCACTGGACGCTTTTGAAAAGGTCGCTCATCCGGAGCCGCTCCTGTCCCTGTCTAATGCCTTCGATGCTCAGGACCTGCGCGACTGGTATGACCGCTGCCGCCAAGGTTTAGCCGGCGTCCTGGCAGACGATGAGCCCCTGCACCTGAGCGCTGAGGTCAAGCTGGATGGCCTCGCTGTGGCGCTCACCTACGAAGACGGCCGATTGGTGGTAGCCGCTACCCGAGGCGACGGACAGGTTGGCGAAAACATCACCCGGAATGCCCGCACCATTCGAAGTGTCCCACTCCGGTTGTCCACACCTCCAGATGACGGCCTTCCACTTCCGGAGCGGCTCGAGGTACGCGGTGAGGTGTTCATGCGGCGCAGCCGGTTCGATGCCTTTAACGAGCGGCTCCGCGAGCGTGGCGATGCCCCGTTCGCCAACCCGCGCAACGCAGCCGCGGGCAGCCTCCGGCAACTCGACCCTACCGTCACGGCGGAGCGCCCCCTGAGCTTCCTGGCCTACGGGGTTGGTCCTGCGCAGGGCACGGTCCCGCCTACGCAAAGTGCCACCCTCGACTGGCTGACGCGCATGGGGATCCCCGTCAGTTCGCAGCGCGCCCGATTCGATGATATCGATGCTGTTGTGGACTTCTGCGAGGCATGGGTGGACAAGCGCGACACACTTGACATGGAGATCGACGGTATTGTGGTTAAGGTCGACCGCATCGCGTATCAGGAGGTGCTTGGCGCTATTGCCAAGGCTCCCCGCTGGGCCATCGCATACAAATTTCCCGCTCGGGAAGCCACGACCACGCTCCGCGACATCGAAGTCAACGTGGGCCGCACGGGCGCAATAAAGCCCGAAGCCGTCCTCGAGCCGGTCCATATCGGCGGCGTTACCGTGTCGCAGGCCACGCTTCACAACGCTGATTATATTGCTGATCGGGATATTCGTGTGGGGGATACAGTCGTCGTTAAGCGCGCGGGCGACGTGATCCCGCAGGTGGTGCGCTCCATTCCGGAGGCCCGCACCGGCGAGGAGTCCCCGTGGGCGATGCCTGCCCGGTGCCCGTCGTGCGGCAGCGCAATCGTGCGCCTGCCCGATGAAGCTGACTACTTCTGCATGGCCTCTGATTGCCCGGCGCAGTTTATCCGTCTGCTGGAGCACTTTGCCGGCCGGTCGGCGATGGATATTGAAGGGCTCGGATCCAAGCTCGCGGTGCTGCTCGCGGAGGAAGGACTTGTCACGCGCCTGTCCGATCTGTACGACCTGTCGAAGGATGAGCTACTTCAGCTCGAGGGGTTTGCAGAGAAAAAGGCGCAGAACCTGCTGGACGGGATTGAGGCCTCGACAGCGCAACCCCTGCATCGGCTCCTGACGGGCCTGGGCATTCGACATGTGGGGCGTGACGTCGCGCTGCGACTGGTCCACGCGTTTCCCTCGCTGGAGGCGCTCGCTGAAGCCTCGCACGAGAGCCTCACCGCCGTCGACGGCATCGGGCCCGTCACCGCGGAGAGTGTCGTCGACTGGTTTGCTGTAGAAGAGAACCAGTCCCTGGTGGAGGACCTGAGATCCCTGGGGGTCAACACCGAGCGGCAGCCCGAGGAGGCGCCACCCGAAGCCCGGGGCGATGCCGCCTCGCCGATCGCGGGGGCGACGTTTGTTCTGACAGGCGCCCTCGATGGCTTTACGCGAAAAGAAGCGAAAACGGCCATCGAGCAGCAGGGAGGTAAGGTGACCGGTAGCGTGAGCGGCAACACGGATTACCTGGTCCGGGGACAGAACCCGGGCTCGAAGCTTCAGCAAGCTCAGGAGCGTGAGGTGACCGTGCTGGATGAGGAGGCCTTCCGCGACTTACTTGAACAGGCCTGAGGCACAGGCCCAACGCAGCCCTTAAGAGCTCAGACCGGTGGTGTGGCGATTGGAGCTACCGCGCCGTAGGTTGCTCCTGCTCCTCCCACCGGCTGCTATTGCATGCTCACGCCACTCGACTACATCGTCATCACCGCCTACCTCGTAGCCGTGGTGGGCTTTGGAATCTGGAGTGGGGGACGCCAGCGGACAGCCGAGGGGTACTTCCTCGGAAACCGCGATGTGCCGTGGTGGGCGGTGTGCTTTTCGGTTGTGGCCACGGAAACCAGCACGCTCACCATCATCGGCATTCCGGCCGTTGCGTACCTTGGCTCGCTTACGTTTCTGCAGCTTACGCTCGGATACCTCATCGGGCGGCTTATTGTCAGCGTCACACTGCTGCCGCAATATACCGAGGGCAAGCTTCCGACCGCCTATGCCTTCCTCGGCAACCGGTTTGGCGAGACCTTACGTTCGGCCGCCTCGGTGACGTTTCTGGGCACACGGCTGCTGGCCGATGGGGTGCGGCTCTTCGCTACGGCCATCCCCCTTAGCGTCATGGCAGCCATGATGGGCTACGCCATCGGATATCCGGCAATTATCGCCTTTGTAGGCGTCGCAACGATTGTGTATACCCTGATTGGCGGCGTGCGCGCTGTCATCTGGATGGATGTGGTACAGATGAGCCTGTATGTAGTAGGAGCGGTTGTGGCCATCGGCTTTCTCTTGCATAGCGCCCCGGCCGACTGGTGGACGCTGGCGCAAGCGGAGGGAAAAACGCAGGTCTTTAATGCCGGGTCCTCCAGTTCATTAAGCGCCTGGATCACCGAACCGTACGCCTTCATCACGGCTGTCGTGGGCGGGGCTATCTTCTCGATGGCCTCCCACGGCACTGATCAACTCATCGTCCAGCGGCTCCTGACCTGTCGCTCCTTGGCCGATAGCCAGAAAGCGCTCGTAGGAAGCGCTGTGCTGGTGGCCGTCCAGTTTGCACTCTTTTTAATAGTGGGCCTGCTGCTTTGGGTCCACTACGCGGGCGCCACACCAGCAGACCTCGACCTCACCCGTGCGGATGAGATTTTCCCCCTGTATATCATTGAAGGCCTGCCGGCCGGCCTGTCGGGCCTTCTGCTGGCAGGCATCATTGCAGCCGCCATGAGCACGCTGTCGTCGTCTCTGAACGCACTGGCCTCATCTTCGCTGTACGACCTGGTGGAGCGATGGCGGGGGCAGGTGCTGCGCGAGGCCTCGCGACTTCGCCTTTCCCGCGCCCTTACCCTTGGGTGGGGCCTGGTGTTTATCGGGTTTGCCGCCCTGTTCGAGGATCAACAAAACCCCGTGGTGGAGCTTGGCCTCGCCATCGCATCCTTCACGTACGGCGGCATGCTGGGCGTCTTCCTGTTGGGCCTCTGGACGCGCCGGCCTACGCAAGGGGATGCGCTCATTGCCTTTGTGTGCAGCATCGGAGCGATGATCCTCATCATTTTCGGCTTATGGTACAGCCCGACCGCCGGCTGGCTCTTCATGCTTAACCCCGCAGACGCGGTGCAGGAAGCGCTCGACCTCCGGGCTGTCGGATGGCCCTGGTATACCGTCATCGGCAGCAGCATCACCTTGCTTATAGGATCATTGCTTGCATGGCGGCATAGATAGCGCCTTGTACTGGGCACGCGTGCTTCCCGGCCTACCGGGGCATGGCATGCCCTCTTCCTCACTGCTACGGCCCTCTATGGGATTTCTCGACACACTCGGTCTGGGCAGCTCAAAGGCGCGTCCCGTCGGGCAAAACCTTGAAAAAGGCTCTCCCGAAGAGAGCGAGGGAGAATGGAAAGATTATGCCATCAAGGCCGCTATCTTTCTGGCGCTTGTCGTTGTAGCGCTACTTGCGTTCCCGAGCGGTGAGCGTCTGGAGGTAACCGTTCAAGAAGGTGATATCTGGCGCCAAGATGTAAAGACGGCACCCTTCTCATTTGCGATCTACAAGCACCCCGATACCTTAGCGGCGGAGCGGCGGCGCGTTGAGCAGAATACGCCAGCGTTCATCCAGGAGATCTCGGATGCGATGCAGCAAACCCAGATCCGGCGGGACACGCTGGAGATGCAACTGGAGGAGGCCTTTGCAGCCTTTGATCGGATGCTCGGCCACCAGGCGGCGGGCGACCCGGAGGCGGCGGCCTCGGACTCGCTGCTGTATCGTGAGCGCCGGCGCAATGCGCGGGTGCGGCTCTCGTCGACGCAGTGGATGGTGTTGGAACGTGACCTCCGGCTGCGCAGCCAAGCGATGGACGCCGATGAGGTGCCCTCGCGCGATCAGCCTCTGTACCAAGTGCTACTGAGGGAAGCCACCCAGATCAGCCAACAGCTGCAGCAACAGGGGGTCCTGGATGTCCCGGCCGACAGCATCCTCTCGGACGAGGTGATCGTGCGCAACATTGAGGAGCGTACCCAGCGGCCTCCGCAACCGATTGATAACTTCCTGGGGCTTGACCGCGCCTACGACGAGGCCCGGGACTCGTTTGAGGAGGTGTTGCCGGACCGCCCGGACGCGGTTTCGGTGGCCATGCCGTTTTTTCGTGCGGTATTTGTACCCACACATGCCTACATGCAGTCGGAAACACGGCGTGAGATCCGCGCGCGGGAGTCCCGCCTGTCGCCGACGCGGGGACGGGTAGAGGAAGGGGAGGTCATCGTCCGGGAAGGCGAGCGCATCACCCCAGAAATACGGCAGCAGCTGGTATCTCTTGAGCGCGCAGAACGGGAGCGGCTGGCAGGGACCATCGCCTGGAAGCAGGGGAGTGGCAACACCGTGCTGATCCTGGCTGCCTTCGGGATCTTCTTCCTGTACATCTACCTTGTTCGGCCCACCCTCTTTTTCGACAACACGAAGGTCTTTTTGATGGCCTTGCTGTTTACCGGTATCATCGCGCTGTTCGCGGTGGGCCTGCGCTATCCGGTGATTGGCATGTATGCTGTACCAGTGGCTATCGTGTCGGTCCTGCTCACGGTTATCTTTGACTCCCGCGTGGGGTTCTTTGGCACCATCACGCTTGGCTTGCTGGGCGGACTGCTCCTGGGCTACGACTTTGAGTATGCATTCGCGACGATCTTTGCGGGAGCCATTGCGGTGTTTAGTGTACGCGACATCAAAAACAGAGGGCAGTTCTTCCTGAGCGCGGGACTGGTCTTCACAGCCTACATGGTCGTCATCCTCGCGACGTGGCTGCTTTACGATACGCCGGTCGACACCCTGTGGCGCGACAGCGTGCGCGTAGCCGGAAGCTCATTCCTGCTCGTGCTAGCGTATCCGCTGCTCTGGGTGTTTGAACGGACGTTTAACCTTACCACCGACCTGACCCTCCTGGAGCTCTCGGACACCAACCGCCCGCTGCTGAAGGAGTTGAGCGTTCGGGCGCCGGGCTCGTTCAACCATGTAATGCAAGTGGCGAACCTGTCGGAGGCAGGAGCAACAGCCATCGGAGCAGATGCGCTGCTCACACGGGTGGGCGCGCTCTACCACGATATCGGGAAAATGCTCAAGCCCGAGTACTTTATTGAGAACCAGCGGAGCGATACGAATCCCCACGACGACCTCAAGCCGCGCATGTCGGCCCTCATTATTGCCAGCCATGTCCGTGAGGGACTTGAAATGGGGCGCCAGTACAACCTTCCCCAGCCCGTGCTCGACTTCATCACGACCCACCACGGGACCTCGCGCATCGAGTACTTTTACCGGAAAGCGTGCGAGCAAGCGGACAACCCGGACACCGAGGTGCCTGAGTCCGAGTTTCGGTACCCGGGGCCGCGCCCCTTCTCGAAGGAGACCGGCGTGCTCATGCTCGCAGACTCCCTGGAGGCCGCCTGCCGGAGCCTGACGGACCCCACGCACAAGCGCCTGGAGACCATGCTCGACATGATCTTCCAGACGCGTATCGACGATGGGCAGTTGGATGACACCGATCTCACCTTTCGCGACCTCCAGCAGCTCAAAGAGACCTTCCTCTCCATGCTCCTGGGTATTCATCACGTGCGCGTGAAGTACCCTGGGCAGGATAAAGAGGATGCTGCCGAAGAAGCGCCGGATCCGGAGGTGCTGCCCGGCCCGAAGTCAACGGTGCAGGTCTCTGTGGACCCCAGCCTTCCCATCGCCGACCCGTCCAAACTGAAAACTGGCGAGCTTGCTGCGGGAACGCTCCACCCACGCGCCAGCACCTCGAAGGACTTGCTACCTCCGGAGGTCGTGCAATGGATCGACCCTCATGCACGGCCCCACGGCGAGGACCCAGAAGAAGCGGACGGAGCAGCAGCACAGGAGGGGGGCACCAACGGACAGCCCGAAGCTCCGATGAAGCCGCGTTCGGATGATCCCTCAGCCGACGGGTCGAAGGGATAGCGTAGACGAGTCGTCTGCATTGGGCCCGCATAGGGTTACCGGGGAAGGCGCTCGCGCAGCCGGTCCAGCGCGTTGTCTGTGAGCATAAGCCGAAGTTCGAGGTAGCGCTGATCTGGCCCCACAAGCGGCTTCAGGCGACGGCGACAGGCGGGGGTGCCGAGCACAAGATCCACGTCGTCGACAAACGAAGAGAGGTGCTTCGCATCGCTCTGCATGGACGCAGCGATAACCTGCCCGTTGTGCGCGGTGCGCTCCCGGAGCAAGGCAAGGAAGGGCTGGATGGTCTCGGGTTGATGGGTGACCAGCCCCACGGACTCATGCTCGGAAAGGCGCGCTACGTCCTCCAGCACGTCAAGCGGTAGCGTGGTGTCCACGCCCTGTACATCGCTACGGGGGAGCTGCTGCATCACAGCCCGCACGTGCCGGTAGGGGGTCATCACCACGTCGGCATCCTGATGCTGATTCAGCCCATCCAGCGCCACGCCGACTACCTGCTGCTGGAGTGAGCTGGCGATGTAGTCGCTGCAGATGTCGGCGTACTCCTGGCACACCGCGGCAAAGACCAGCTTGTGACGCATCTGCTGGCTGCGTACGGCCTGAAACTGCTCCTGAAACAGGTACTCAATCTCGCCATCCTTCAGCCCAAGCCCCACGAGGCCATGCAGGGCCTCCTCCAGCGTTGCTGCACCACGTTCCATGCGTTCGCTCTTCGAGAGGGTAGTGTGTTGTAACACCACGTAGCCACTGCCTTTTCGTGCTTCCAGCAACCCTTCGGTTTCCAATTGCTGATAGGCCTTCCGCACGGTGTGGAATGAGACGCCCACCTCATCGGCCAGCCCTCGGGTAGAGGGTAGCGTCTCATCCATTTGGTACTGCCCGCTGGCAATCAAGAAGCGGAGTTGTCCCGTGAGCTGCTCATGCACCGGGGTTGTGGAGGATCGGTCGATCGTAATCATGCAGGCACGAACAGGAGCGGTGAATGCGTAAGTAAAATGTCGGGGAACGCACGCCACCGGCCCCGTCAATCGAAATCAGAACACGACATGAAGTAGTGGCACTTGGGGCATCGGAATTTACAACGCATGTTTTGCAGTCGGGCGCTGCAGTTGGGACAGAAGTCCCAGTAGTTTTCATTCCCTGCGCTTGCGTGCGTGTGCTGAGTTCCTGTGGAGGACGATGGTGTTTGAGACGACTCCGAGGTGGGCGGCTTCATAGCAGGCATGAGGAGGGGTGGTGGATGGGGTCGATCATGTGGGATACTCCAGTTCGTACCGCTCGCGCGCCTGGCGCAGGTCTTCTTGCAGCGCATCAGCGTCTGGCCAAGCCTTTTTGGAGAGGTAGTAGTCCGCATCGTTTAGGGTGAGGATAAGCAGCGACCGGTTGGTGCGGAGCTCAAGGACGGGGCGCCACCGCAGCCGACGCTGCTCGTACATACAGTCGAACACCGTGCGCAGGGCAACCATCGTCTCGCCCACGTAAAGCTCAGCGATGGTCGTCTGCAAGTAGTAGAGCGTCAACGCCAGGGCCACGCCAAACGCCGCGGGAAACCCAATCCACAGGAACGGCTCAACGGCCCCACGTTGCAGGGCCACCACCAACACCGCCAGCATTACGGGTAGCATGCACAGGGCCAGTGGCGTGAGAAACGCATCGGCGAAGACCATTCGGGCCGGCGCCGCCCCCGGATGGGCGGTGCTACGAAAAATGCTAATGTCAGCGGTAGGGCGATTCACAGGCTACCCCGGGGGTTCATGGGCTACGCGCGACCTTCCGGCGTTGCCCGCTCCGTGCGGGACACGCCGTTGGTGGCCTTGTCCGGCTGATGATGCGGGTACTCATAGGACGTCGCTGGCACGAACGTCTCCTTGATCGCGCGAGGTGAGACCCAGCGGGTGAGGTTGAAGATGGAGCCTGCCTTGTCGTTCGTGCCCGACTTCCGGAGGCCGCCAAACGGCTGTTGCCCGACAACGGAGCCGGTGGGCTTGTCGTTGATGTAGAAGTTGCCTGCGGCGTTTTCCAGCCGCTTGGTCACGTGGGCGATAACGTCGCGATCCTGCGAAAAGATGGAGCCGGTGAGGGCATAGGGCGAGGTCTCGTCGACCAGCGTCAGCGTATCCTCAAATTCGGCATCCTCGTAGATGTAAATCGAAACCACCGGACCAAAGATCTCCTCCCGCATGGTCACATGCTTGGGGTCGTCCACCACCAGTACGGTAGGATCGACGAAGTAGCCCTCGTCTTTGCTGTGCGTACCACCGGCAAGCACCGTCACCCCCGGGTCCGCCTTGGCATCCTCGATGTACGCCGTTATTTCGTCGTAGGCGCGCTCGTCGATGACGGCATTCACGTAGTTTGTGAAGTCCTCAACGGGGCCGACCTTGATGGCATCGACAATGGCCGCAAGGTCATCCTTGATTTCCGGCCACCGGGAGGCGGGCAAGTACACGCGCGAGGCTGCCGAGCACTTCTGCCCCTGATATTCGAACGCGCCCCGCACGATGGCTGTGCGGACGGCCTCCATGTCTGCGGTGGGATGCGCTACGATGAAGTCCTTGCCCCCGGTCTCGCCCACAATGCGCGGATAACTCCGGTACGTGTCGAGGTTTTCTCCGATGGACTTCCAGAGATGATTGAACGTGGCCTGTGACCCGGTAAAGTGCAGCCCGGCCAGATGCGGCGACGCCAGTACGGGATCGCCTACATCAGCCCCTGCGCCCGGCAACATGTTGATCACGCCTGGCGGCAGACCGGCCTCCTCCAGAATCTTGTAGACGAAGTAGGCCGAGTAGATAGACCGCGGGGAGGGCTTCCAGAGCGCCACGTTGCCCATCAGGGCCGGGGCGGTGGGCAAGTTGCACTGGATCGCGGTAAAGTTAAACGGCGTGACCGCGAACACGAACCCTTCCAGTGGGCGGTATTCCATCCGGTTCCACTGCCCGTCTGGCGAGAACGGCTGCTCCATGTAGAGCTGCTCCAGAAAGTGGGCGTTAAACCGTAGGAAGTCGCACAATTCGCAGGCTGCCTCAATATCAGACTGGTAGGCATTTTTGCTCTGCCCCAGCATGGTGGCCGCGTTAATGGTGTCCCGGTACGGCCCGGAAACCAATTCCGCTGCTTTGAGGAAAATTCCGGCCCGGTCTTGCCAGTCCATCTGACTCCAGGTCTTGCGGGCCTCCAGCGCTGAGGCGATGGCTTGCTCTACCTCATCGGCACCGCAGAAGTAGGCCGTCGCCAGTTCGCGGGTGTGCTCATGGGGCGCACGGACCGAAAACGTGCGGTCCGTGGTTACGGCCTCACCGCCAATGAAGGCTGGGATTTCAATATGCTGGGCCTTCAGGTCGTCCAGGGCATCGCGCAATGACGCCCGTTCAGGGCTGTTAGGCGCGTAGGTCTGGGGCGGTTCGTTGATAGGATGGGGCGGGTGCGCGACCGTATTCATAAGGGAAGGGGAAGGAGAAGGTCTAAGGGTAACAAGCGATAAACGAATCAAGGTCTTCCAACCTACTGGTTGCGCCTCAGCCATGTTCTTCACGAGTAGACCGATGGACAGGCGAACGCGTCGGGCGTAATGTTTGCGTAGCGTCTTAATAGCGCCCAGTACTTGGGGCCTGCATCCACCTCGAACTCTCACTGGCAACACCACGCCACACATGGAAGCCATTCACGAAGCACCCGGTGCATCTTCCGCCACCAACGAGGCAGCGGCAATGGGTAATAATGTAACGCCGCCCGCACCAAAAGAAGCGCTCACGCAATGGATTGTTGATACGCTCGTATCTGAGGTTGTCCGTGATATTACGGCGGAAGGCCTGTTGACGCGCGTGCTTCAGTCCGATGTTGCGACGGAGCGGGTAGAGGCGCTGACGGTTCAACTCAAGCAGAAGCTCCGTGCGCACATTGAGCAGAAAGCGTTGGATGAGTTGGAGGCCGAGTTTGCCGGCGACCTCGAGGTGCTCAATCGCTGGCCCGAAGCCGAGGGCATGCAGCCCGAGACCACGGCAGAAGCGACGCCAACGCGTAGCGCAGAGGATGCGGAAACCGCAGATAAGCATCCTACGGCGTCGACCCATGAAACCGTTGATACGGTGCCGGACGGCTTTGATCCAGCAGAAGAAACGACCGATACCGCGGAGAGGGAAGCTATGTCTCGGGATACCCCGCCGGGAGATGCGGATCCAGGGCATCCGGTAGTGGATGAGGATGTGTCGACTTCACCAGCTGTTGCAGAAGAGCAACAAGCGAGTGAGGAGGCGAAGCCAGTGCCCCACGTAGCACCGGTGCTTGAGGTGTCCAACGACACTCCCGTTGACCAGACCTCCGCTGAGGATACGACGCAGGAGGGCACGGCGGCAGAGCAACAGCCCGAAGACGCCGAGGAGGCAGTGGAAGACCTCATAGAAACGTTCGGCTCGTTCCCTGAGGACCCCACCGCTGACGCATCAACAGCCCTCACAGATGAAACCGCAGCCACCGAACGTGCGCCGCGTACCGATGACACATCGGATGATGAGCCTGGTAACGAGGCAGATAATGCACCGGTGGAGCAAGCAGCACCTGAGGTGATACATGAACCCGAAAGCTACGCACCTGAAGCATCGCATGAGGCTGCAGGGGCCGAAGTGGTTGATGAAGAGGCCATCGCCGACGTAGTGAGCCACGAGCCGCTGGCCGAGGCCGCGTCACGTGAGGACGATGCGGATGCGCTCAGCGGAAAGGCCGACGACCCGCTCGACAGCGGGTTCGATGAGGCGGCTGACGAAGAGCCCGACTTCTCACCTATTGACTGGGACGCTGAACCGGACCCGGTGGACTTCCCCGATGCAGAGCCATCGACCGTAGACGCTGACGAAGACGTCGCCCTCGATGACGCATTCTTCGACGGGGACTTTTTCCCAGACGTAGAGGCTGGCGAAGAAGCGACGACGGTGGACGGCGAGGCACTCCCGGAGGCCGCCGTTGCCACGCCAGATGCACCGGCCGCGACGGTTACAGCTGATGACATCCTATTCGCACGGGCGGTGATTGGAGGAGCGCAGGAGGCACGTGCGGCTCTCCGCAAGACGTTTTCGCACGATACCTTCAGCCTCATCGAGTGGCCCGCCTTTGATGTATTGGTAGAGGCTGTAGGCGCTCGCGAGGACCAGGATCGGTCCGCGAACGACACGCTCGCTAAGGTCCTGCAGCGTATGCCGAGCACGCTCCCTATTATTCCACTGCGCGACCCGCACCCCGCACAGTCCATGGCCGAATTGCGTGGCCAGGTAGAAGCGGTCGAGGATGGGCTACGCGACGCATTGGAGGAGCAGTCCGCACAGGAGGCCTGGCACATGTCGGTGCTTATGGACAAGGAGGATGTGCGCCGCTATGTCGTCGATCACCATGCACCGGTGCGGGAGCATTTGCAGGAGATGCGTGGGAAACCGCAGGGCGTAGCGCGATTCATTAAGAAAAAGATGGTGGAGACCATCAATGAGGAAGTAGACCGCCTCGCCAACGAGTGTGCGGAGGCCGTGGCAGCGCTCATGCAGGAGCATGGCAACGACATCACCGAGGTTGCGCATACCCCGGGGCGCGAGGGTGACTATTACCACCTCGCCCAAATCGCCGGGCTATTCGATCCAGACCGTGAGGATGTGCTGGTCGCCCTGACCTCAGACCTTGTGGAAACCTACGGGATGTACGGATTCATCTTCCGTCCAGAGGGCCCGTCCAAGCCGCGGCACTTCCCGATGGTCTTCCCAGAGGCCGACGGCGGTGTGTGACGGTTGGCCGGGCCGTGCGAGGCGTCAAACAACCGGGAGACGCGTGCGTCTGTATGTATCTTCGCCCCTTAGGGCCGCTTGCCTCATGCCGACTCGCCCATGCCCCACGGCCGCTCCTCGTTCATTCCGTTTGTTGCCTGGCGCTATCTTCGCCAGGCCCAAGGCCAGCGGGGCGGCGGCCGGTTCTTGCAGTTTATCTCAGCAATCGCCGTCGGGGGCGTGGCGATAGGCGTCGCGGCTCTGGTACTGGCACTGGCCATTGTGCATGGCTTTAGCGAAGAGATCGAGAGCAAGATCATCGGCTTTGGCGCCCACGTGCAGGTGGAAAGCCTGACGGACGGCCCGCTGACTGATGCCGCACAAAAGGAGCACACGCTACGCGCACTTGAGGGAGTGGTCGATGTTGCTCCTGTGGTCTCTGACGTTGTATTGCTGCGGCGCTCAGCAGCCGAAGTCGAAGGAGCCGCCATCTGGGGCACCAACGCGCTGCCCACCTACGTTGCCTCACAGGTGCGGGTTGGCGAGGCGTCCCTCGCGCCCCAGCCCGATGGAACGCCAACGCTGCTCGTTGGGCAAACCCTGGCGCGGACGCTTGGCCTGGAGGTCGGCGCCTCCCTTACCGTCTTCTCACTACAGGCACAGGCCCAGCAGCGTCCCACGATCCGGCAGTTCGTGGTGGGGGGTATCTTCGAGACCGCCCTGGCGGATTACGATGAGCGATTCGTATTCTCCATGGCAGACGAGGCCCGGCGCCTGATCGGATATGGCCCCGATGAAGTGACACGATTGGATGTTACGCTCGACGACCCGCAAACCGCCGCTTCGATGGCGCGGTCCATCGAAGAGGCACTGGGCTTTCCCGCTATGGCGCGGACCATCTTTGAGGTGTTCCGGGGACTTTTTGCCTGGGTCGACCTCCAGCAAAACATTATCCCCGTCGTCATTGCGGTGATTGTATTGGTCGCGGCCTTCAACATCATCGGCATTCTGATGATGTTTGTCCTGGAGAAAACACGTGCTGTAGGTATCCTGGCCAGTATGGGTGCTTCGCAGGCGCGGATACAGCGGCTTTTTGTGGGGATGGGCTTCCTCATCGGTCTGGTAGGCACGGCGCTGGGTCTTCTGCTGGCGCTGGGCCTGGCGCTGGTGCAACTCCGCTTCGGGGTTATCCCGCTACCGGCCGAGGCCTACTTCATGACGACAGCCCCCATCAGCCTGCGTGGCATGGATTTCCTGTGGGTTGGGCTCCTGTCACTCGCACTTTGCACGCTGGCCGCCTATATTCCTGCACGAATTGCTGCCCGCCTTGACCCAGTGCGGGTGATCCGTTTTCGCTAACTGACTTGCTTGCTCTGATCCTATGATTTCTGTCGATGATACCGCCCCGGACTTTACCCTCTATGGGCATGATATGGAAGCCCGAACCATGTCAGAGGCGCTGGCCGACGGACCGGTCCTGCTCCTCTTTTTCCCCGGGGCATTCACCAGCGTCTGCACCAACGAATTGAATAGCGTGAACAACGAGCTGGAGGACTTCGGCGGTGACGCCGTTACCGTCTTCGGCATCTCCACGGATTCGCCGTTTGTGCTGAAGGAGTTCAGCCAGGTGCACAAGTTTCAATTTCCGCTGCTGAGCGACCACGAGGGAGAGGTCGCTGCCTCCTACGGAGCCAAGTACGATCAAAACTTCACGTCGATGGAGTTGGATCGCATCGCCAAGCGTGCAGCCTTTGTGATTCGGCCAGACCAAACCGTGGCGTACGCTGAGGTGCTCGAAAACGCTGGAGCCATGCCGAACTTCAAGAAGGTAAAGAAAACGCTCCGCGGACTGCAGGCGTAACAACTGGTCGTCGCACGCACATATCCTTTGCCGTTGATGCTCTCGTCGTATGTTGATCGGTACCGTCCAATTCGCGCCCCGCTACGGGCAACCCGAGGCGAACCGTGCGCATGTGGCAGCACTGATCGCGGACGTTTCAGCGGATCTCTTGGTGCTGCCCGAGCTGTTCACCTCGGGGTACTTCTTTCAGTCAACTGCTGATGCGCAAGCCTGGGCCGAACCGGTACCGGGGGGTGCATCCTGCACCTGGCTCAGCGAGCAGGCACGCACGACGGGGACGACGTTTGTTGCTGGTCTTCCGGAGCGCGGGCCGGAGGGTACGTTGTTCAACAGTGCCGTCATCGTTCCGCCGGAGGGGAGCATTACGTGCTACCGCAAGATCCACCTCTACAATGAGGAAAAGCTGCACTTTGGCCCGGGGACCCAACCGCCCCCAGTGGTTGAGCTTACGGCGCGGGACGGCACCCCCTACCGGCTGGGCCTCATGATCTGCTTCGACTGGTTTTATCCAGAAGTCGCGCGGTCGCTGGCGCTTCGGGGAGCCGATATCATCGCCCACCCGTCCAACCTCGTACGTAAAAACTGCCCACGAGCTATGCCCATCCGGGCGCTTGAGAATCGCGTGTTTGCGGTGACGGCGAACCGGTATGGCTCGGAGTCGAATGGCGAGACGTCGCTTACGTTCATCGGGCAGAGCCAGGTATGCGCGCCCGATGGTGAGCTCCTATGCCGGGCTCCGCACGTCGGAGACTCGGTAGATCTTGTGGAGATCAGCCCGGCAGACGCGCGGTCGAAGCGGGTGACGGTACACAATGATCTGTGGGAGGACCGGGCCCCGGCAACCTACACGCCGTAGCGCCAGCACAACCCTGAGGAGCAGTCTACAGGATATCTCGAAGCACCCGCTCAATCCGCTCAGCCGGATCCTCATCTGGTGGCGGCGGGACGAAGGTACGGCCCGTGAGGCGTTCGTACAGGCCTACGTAGCGCTCCGACACCTCTTTGCGAAAGGCATCGGGCATGTCGGGGACGCGCTGGCCCTCCTTGCCCATAAATCCCTCCTCCATCAGCCACTCGCGCACAAACTCCTTCGACAGTTGCTGTTGAGGCGCGCCCGCTTGTTGCCGTTCGTCGTAGCCCTCCGCCACGTAGTAGCGCGAGGAATCCGGCGTGTGCACCTCGTCGATCACCCGGAGCGTGCCATCAGGCGCCCGCCCAAATTCGTATTTGGTATCCACGAGTAGCAGACCACGCTCCCGCGCCATGGTGGTGCCGCGATCAAAGAGACCGAGGGCATACGTCTTGAGCTGCTCAAACGTGGCCTCATCCAGCGTGCCTCGCTCCAGGAGTTCCTCCCGACTGATGTCCTCGTCGTGTCCTTCCGCAGCCTTTGTGGCTGGTGTGAGGATGGGCCTCGGGAGTTGGTCGCCCTCCCTGAGGCCATCCGGTAAGGGCACCCCGCAAAGCATACGGCCACCCTCGCGGTACACCCGCCAGGCATGGCCCGCCAAGTAGCCGCGTACCACGAACTCAACGGGCACGGGTTTGCAGCGAAGCCCGACACTGACGTTTGGATCAGGCGTGGATTCCAGATAGTTGGGGGCAACATCCGATGTGGCTCCCAAGAAGTATGCCGCCAGTTGGTTTAGGACCTGCCCCTTGTGCGGAATAGGCTGCCGTAGCACATGATCAAAGGCAGATATCCGGTCCGTCGCGATGAGCACGACGCGGTCTTCCAACATGTAGACGTCGCGGACTTTGCCCTCGTATCGAGGTCCGATCCAGGAGTACGTGGTACGGTCAAGGGTCGGCGGGAGGGAAGACGGCATAGGATTACGCGTCGCGGTAAACGTCGGTGGAATGTCTGGCTTTTAGGGTTGGATGTATGATGACATCAATAGGCGGATCTTCGAGCGATCCATCCAGACGGCGCATGAGCACTTCCGTGGCGCGCTCGCCCACATCCATCATCTGTTGGGCAATGCTGGAGAGGCCAATGAAGTAGCTGGTTTTGATGTCGTCGTACCCAATCACAGCAATATCGTCCGGCACGCGCTTGCCGGCATCCGTGATGGCCTTCATGGCGCCGATGGCCTGTACGTCGCTGCTGGCAAAGACGGCGGTGAGGTCAGGGGCTGTATCCATCAGCTCTTGCATCGCTTCATAGCCGCTCTCCTCGCTGAAGCCCGCATGCTTGGAGGTGGTACCACTGCGCACCAGCTCCGGGTCGTACGTAATGCCCGCGGCCTCGAGCCCCTCCTTGTAGCCTTCAATCCGCTTGGTCTGCAGGTGCCCGTCAGTAAAGGAGCGGATCATTCCAATGCGGCGATGGCCCCGCTCCGTGAGGTGGTCAACCGCCTTCTTGGCGCCCTCGTCGTTATCCCAGTAGAAGCAGTCGATCTCGGTATGGTGATGCCCTACAAGTACAACCGGCGCGTGCAGCTTCTGCAGATCCCTGTACAGCTTTTTGGTTACGGGCACCCCTGACAGCAGCAAACCGTCAACGGTCCCGCGTCGAAGAAAGGCGTTTAGTCGGTCTTCCGAGCTTTCCGTTCCAAGGTCACAGAGGAGCAAGTCGCTCTCGCCAGCAATGGCCTGTAGGCGATTCCGGACGCCCTTCAGCAGCTCATTGTGGAAGGGGGTTGTAAAGGTCGGAATGGCAATCGCCAGGGTAAGGGTGCTGCGTTTGGCCAGGGTTTTCGCCGTTCGATCAGGTCTGAACTGTAACTCGTCAATGACTTCCTGTACTGCGGCCCGCGTCTTCTCGGAGACATCCGGCGAATCGTTGAGCACACGCGATACGGTAGAAATCGCCACTCCTGCTGCTTCGGCGACATCATAAATCGTAATCCGTTCTTTTCCTTGCTTCTGCGGCATTGCAGTGCCTCTTCGTCTGTGGGGTCAGGGAGAATACGCGTGCAACAGCATGGCTGCCATGATCTCAGGAGCGCAAGGCCCAGAAATAATCAGGCACCGCCCGGTCATCCGCTGCGAAGCCCGACTGAATGGCCTCAGTCACTGCGCCCTTTGCGTGTTGAAGTGCCTCAACCAGCGATGCCCCTTGTACTACTTTCTTTAGGATGGCCATGGTCAAAACGCTGGATGCGCCCTGCTGTTCGTTGAGCGGGAGGAGGGGCGCCTCAAACAAGGCAAAGTCGTCACCATCGTAGTAGAGGTCCACGGCGAAGTCTGCAGCTGCGTCCTCGTCCTCAAAATGGCGGGCGGGGATCTTGCCGCACCGAATGTGGGCCTGCGCAGCACCCTGCTTGTGCAGGCGCTGCACCGCGACTTGGGCGTCATCCAGCGAGTTGATTTCCATGCCGGCCAGGAGCTCGGCATCGCGGCGGCGGAGGGTGACGAGGGCCGGGGCGGACAGGTGGGAGACCAGGGCTTCGCGGCCCCGCTCGTTTATAATGTCTTCACCACTCGGGCCGCTGAGCGTCAAATCCAGCACTACGGGGCCCTCGACGTGTTCATCAAGGGCTGAAAAGACCGCCTCTACCGTTTTGTGATGGCCAATGATGCCCACCTTGGCGCCGGTCAGGGGCGTTGTCGCCCCAAGGTGCTGGAGCTGCGCCTGCACCGAATCCGTCGGTACAGCCAGCACATCTGTCACCTGGCCGTGGCTTGCACTGATGATAGAGGTACACACGGCCTGCGGTTGCAGGCCTGCGGCTTTCGCGGCAAGCAGGTCTGCAGCCAGACCGCGCTCACTGCCGGTGTATAGTGCGGTGATGACGGCGACGTTCAGGGGGGCACCAGATGCCATGAATAGCAAGGAGGTGATGAGGGGGGAAGCGCTTGCATAGCATAGCACGCGCTGAGGTCAACATCTACCTGGCAACTGTAGACTCGTGTATTATCGTAGGAACTTCGCTTTTCAAATGTTACGCTCTGTCAACAAATAACCAGGCTACCAAACGCTTACAAACGAACGACCCGGCAGCGGCTACATTCCATTTCATAACAAACACGGTAGCCATGCTATGTTAACGTCACCCATCATTCCTGCTGCATTACGCCTGCGCTGGTGGGGTGCGGTTGCGGCGTTTTTGGCGGTTTACCTGGTCGCTTTTCACCTGGTGCGACTGGCTTGGATGCCCATGGTCGCACTACAGTGGAGCATTTTTTCAACACTGGGCCTCCTGTATATATTGGCCTGGGTGTGGCATCACCTGCATTACAACTACCGCGTGGGGCAGGGCCGTGTGCTTGGTACGTTAGGGATCGGCAGCACGGTGACGCTGGCACGGGGGTGCCTGTATGGGCTCCTGGCCGGGTTTGTGCTGGCGCCAAAGCCCGAGGGCCCGCTGCTTAGTTGGCTGCCCGGAGGGCTTTTTCTGGTCGCTGCCTTAACTGACTATATTGACGGGTACCTGGCCAGGCGTGCCAACCACGCCACCCGGTTGGGTAAGCTCCTGGACCTGGAAGTGGACTCTTTTGGCGTGCTCGTCGCCACGATCCTACTCGTACAGTACGGCCAACTCCCGGCTTGGTACCTCATTGCCGGATCAGCGCACTATCTGTTTCATTACCAATTGCTGTGGCGGAAGCGGCGTGGCCTGCCCGTGCACGATCTCACCGACTGGCCGCTTCGGCGCTACATCGGTGGCTTCCACGTTGGCTTCCTTTGTGTGCTGCTGTTTCCAGTTTTTGAGCCACCGCTCACGACCTTCGCAGCGGTTGTCTTTATACTCCCGTTCGCCTTCAGTTTCGGCTCAGACTGGCTGCGATCCACGGGCCGCGCCCACGTCTTGCGCTTGGGCGCCACAGCGCATCGCCTGGCTGGATGGGGCGCCAGCCTTGGTCGGCTTACCCTGCGCCTCGTTGGCCCGGTCGCGCTCACGATTGTTGTGATGCACCTTGCACCCGAGGAAACGCTGCTTCAGGGGGCCGCAATGTGTATAGCACTTCTTCTGCTCATGGGCATCGCCGCTCGTCTTCTCGGCTTGCTGGTGCTGGGGGTAGGGGCCGTCTACGGACTGAGCGTTGGCCTCACGGTATGGTCTGGCGTGACAGTCGCAACAGGAATTTACCTATTCCTTTTTGACCTGGATCAGGTCTTCTCACCGGCCGCCATACGAGATCGTGTATTGCACGCAATAGACCTGTAACAAGGGGGCAAAGCAGTTGCCCAAGGCGGGGCTGAGAGGTACCCTGTAATACCTGGTTTGGTTGACTAAATCCAGGCCTTTGTTTTTGCTCATGATGCATGCCGTTCTCTATCTATGCCGCACCCTTCCGTAACCCGCATCACGTCGGCACGAATACCGACCGTTGTAGGTGAATTTGACCTGTACTATTACGACAATTCATTAGACGAGAAAGAGCACCTTGCCCTCGTCCTGGGTGATGTAGAAACACCGGACGAGGTCTTGGTCCGCGTGCACTCCGAGTGCTTCACCGGCGACGTTATTGGCTCGCTTCGGTGCGACTGTGGCGAGCAACTCAACCGCTCGATGCGACTGATTGCGGAGCAAGGAGCTGGGGTTGTCCTTTATCTGCGACAGGAGGGGCGTGGCATCGGGCTGGAGCACAAACTGGAGGCTTACAATCTGCAAGATCAGGGGTACGACACGGTTGAGGCTAACCTTGAACTGGGCCACGGGGCCGACGAGCGCGATTACACCGTGGGCGCACTAATGCTTACCGATCTTGGCGTTGACACCGTACAGCTGTTGACGAACAACCCCGCCAAAATCGAGCACCTCGAGGCCCTTGGCGTCCGCGTGAGCGAGCGCATCCCTCTAAATCCCCACATTAATGTAGAAAACGAAGGCTATCTGCAAACCAAGGTACAGCGCATGCGCCACTTGCTGAACCTGAACGGACCCAAGGGGCGATTTGCGAATGGGCATTCGGATTCAACAAACGCATTCGATGAACGGGTGCAGGCACACTTCGAGCGCACCGGGCTTCCGTACGTGACGCTTAGCTACGCGCAAACCCTTGACGGCTCCATCGCCGCTGCGCCCGGGCAGCACACCTGCATTAGCGGGAACGCCTCTGCTCGCTTCACCCATCAGCTGCGCGCTCAGCACGACGCGATTCTGGTAGGAATTAACACTGTACTATCCGACGATCCCCGCCTCACCGTTCGGCATGTCGAAGGGACTCATCCACGGCCCATCATCCTCGACACGCACCTTCGCTTTCCCCATGATGCTACGCTACTCAGTGGTTCAGGACCGAAGCCGCTGATCGCTACCGGGCCTGACGTACCTGAAACGAGGCGGGCAGCACTTGAGGCCGAAGGCGCTGAGGTAGTCGACTGCGGTGACGCGAGCGGGAAGCGCATCGACCTGCCGCGCCTACTTGAAGTCCTGAGCGCGCACGGTATTCGAAGCCTTATGGTTGAAGGCGGGAGCACGGTAATCACCAGTTTCTTGGTGGACCGCTGCGTCGACCACGTCGCGCTGACTATTTCACCACAGTTCATGGGGGGACTGCATGCCGTTGCTGCTCCTGGTGCTCCTTCCGGTGATGGCGCCCCATCCGGCCGCCCGGCTCATGCGCTGCCCCGCCTCGAAAACCGACGGCAGCGTTGGCTCGGTGATGATCTTATCCTACGTGGAGACCCCGTGTGGGAGGCCTCAGCGTAACTATGCGCCGAACCATAATCTTTGAAGGGCCCCAGCAGGTCCGTGTGATCGAACGTGAACGGCCGGTCCCTTCCCCAGATCAGTTGCTTGTGGAAGCGACCTGCTCCGCCATCAGTGCCGGAACCGAAGGCCTGCTGTATCGCGGCGAGATGCCCCGGTCTATGATGCAGGACGCCACGCTGACGGCGCTGCAGGAGGGAGGCGGGTATCCGATGCCGTACGGCTATGCGACGGTAGGACGCGTGATTGCGGTGGGGGCCCAGGTCGATAGTGCCTGGAAAAACCGGCCGGTCTTCGCATTCCATCCGCATGACAGCCACTTCACTACAACGCCCGCGCAGGTGCTCGCGCTCCCGGAATCGCTGGCCCCGGAAGATGCGGTGTTTATCCCTAATATGGAGACGGCCGTGACGCTAACGCTTGACGCCCATCCCCGCGTGGGAGAGCACGTAGCTGTTACGGGGGCCGGAATCGTTGGGCTTTTGACGCTTGGATTACTGTCGCGCTTTCCACTGGCCAGCCTGCTGTCCGTCGAGCCGCAGGAACACCGGCAGGCGCAGGCCACGGCGTGGGGCGCTGATGCGAGTGTGGGCCCCGCTGAAGCACCTTCGTGGATCGGAGAATATCAGGACGAGGGCGCTGACCTGCTCCTTGAGGTGTCCGGCGCTCCCGAGGCACTCAATGACAGCCTATCCTTCCTGCGGCATGAAGGGCGGTTGATTGTGGGCTCGTGGTACGGAACGAAATCGCCCACCCTCGACCTCGGGCTCGACTTTCATCGCAAGCGCCTCACGCTAACGAGCAGCCAAGTCAGCACCTTGCCCTCAGCCCTCAAAGGTCGCTGGACGAAGGACCGGCGCCTACAGCAGGCACGCCACTGGGTAGAAATCCTGCGCCCCTCCTCACTCATCAGCCAGCGCATGCCCATCGAAAAAGCGGCATCTGCCTACGAGCGCCTGGCCGACGCTGACGTATTACAAATTGTGTTTACCTATTAACTTGCTGAATCTCTCTGCTATGTATGAACTGATGGTCACGCGCGATTTTGTCGCGCAGCATTTCCTCACCGTCCCAAATTGCGGACCTGAAAACGAATGGCATTCGCACCATTTTCGGGTGGAGGTCCACCTGCGCGCACCCGAGTTGAATGAACACGGCTATCTGGTGGACATCGATGACGTGAAAGCCGCCTTGGATGGCCAGGTAGCGCGCTTCCGCGACACCACATTGAACGACCACGACGCCTTTGCTGGCCTTAATCCCAGTGTGGAGCACTTCGCCCGTATTTTCTTGGAGGGTGTGACGGCTACGATGGATACCGCACACCTGGATACAATAACCATCAGGATCTGGGAAGACGACGAGGCCTGGGCATCGTATGAGAAGATATGCGCATAGGCCTGATCATTTACGGCGCCCTTCAGCAGCAGACCGGAGGCTACCTGTATGACCGAAAACTGGTGGAGGCCTTACAGCACGATGGTCACGCGGTCCGGCTGTTCTCGCTACCTCATGGGTCGTATCCGGCTCATCTGGCAGATAATCTACGGCTGACGTTTGCGCGTCGCGTAGCTGCGGCTGATCTCGATTTGCTCCTGCAGGATGAGCTCAATCACCCGTCGTTATTCCTGCTGAATCGTCTGCTTCGCCGTATATGCCAGTGTCCGATCGTTTCCATCGTCCACCATCTGCGAAGCAGCGAGCCCCATCCCGATCTCGCGCAGGTGCTGTACCGCCCGGTTGAGCGCCAGTATCTTGAGTCTGTAGACGGATTTATATTCAATAGCCATGCTACGAAAGACGCTGTTTACAACCTTGCGCCTTCGGTTCGCAGTGCTTCCTATACGGTCGCGTGGCCCGGGCGCCCGAAGGTCTACGACGAACGACCGGCACCGACCGGAAGCAGCAGCACCGATCGGGTCGTTTTACTGTTCGTAGGCTCCATTATCGAACGCAAAGGGCTCCGCGAACTTGCCTACGCATTACACGACGTCCCACCCGACCAATGGTCACTCCATGTAGCGGGCGATGATACCGTAGATCCGAGCTACGCCAGCACATGTAAACACATGCTCCGCAAGACGCAGGGAGACGTGCACTGGCACGGTTTTGTGAATGACGTTGAACTCCAACGCCTGTACCGGGAGGCTGACGTGCTCGCTGTACCGTCCTTTCATGAAGGTTTTGGGATCGTATATCTCGAAGCCATGGGGTATGGGTTGCCGGTCATTGCTGCTCGAAGTGGAGGAGCCTCGGACTTTGTGCGGAATGAGCAAAATGGCTTTCTCGTAGATCCAGAAGCGCCGGCGGCTATTGCGCGCCGGATTAAGCAGCTTTTGCAGCCGTCCACACGAACAAGAATGTGTAAGACTGCGATAGCGTCATATAAGACCCATCCGTCGTGGAATGATAGCATGCGTAAAGCCGCTAAAAGTATATATACGTATATAAATACCTGAACCTTGGAACCAACATTAGATTACGTTCGCTACCTCCGCTCAAAGGAAATGCTCGACAAGCGCTCTGTCAGTAGCCATGTATTTAGCACGTTTAAGGAGCGTTTATCTGATTGTGCAGAAGCGCGACAAAATATTCAGATACTTGACGTTGGGGCGGGGCTTGGTTCGTCATTCAAGCGGATCTACGATCTGGGAATAGGTAGTCGTATAGACTACACTGTTGTTGACATTGAAGATTTGCACGTCGCCACAGCGCGGACGGAGATCAGACGCTGGTTAAGTGAACGTGGACACGTGATACGGGATAAAAGTCCGCGACACATTGTGGCTACGGATGTTGGACGCGAGGTTAACTGTCAGTTTGTGACCGCCGATGCACTGAGGTTTGCAGCAGAGTCGTCCGACGCGTTCGATGTGCTGGTCGGACAGGCATTTCTCGATATAATACCCCTCAAAACGGGGCTTAAAGCGCTATTTAAGGCGCTACGGCCAGGAGGTGTATTTTACTTCCCAATCAATTTTGATGGCATTAGTGCTTTGCTGCCCGTTGAAGATAAAGCCCGTGATACCCTCGTCGAAGACATCTTTCACCAGTCCATGGACGAACGGAATGACGGGCGCACCGGCGGAAGCCAGACAGGCCGGCAGTTATTGAATATCTTGCCATTGGTAGGTGCGCGCATCGATGCAGTCGGTGCATCGGACTGGATTGTACGCCCATTGCCAGGGTCAGATAAATATTCGCACGACGAGAAATACTTCCTTGGCTGTATTCTTAAATTTATGCACAACGAGCTGATGAATTCAAAACGCATATCATCGGAATCGCGTGCAGAGTGGTTTCAACAGCGATGTGAACAGCTTGAGCTGGCTCAGCTAAAGTATATCGCACACCAACTTGATTATACGGGGCGATTTGTAGGTGAATAAATCTGCATGCCGCTCGTAGAGCAGGCCACGTGGTAACAATGGATCCGGCCAGGTTCTCCAGTGCGCTTAACAGCCGTCCCCGTTTGCATATTTACTCAACGTTTGATAAGTATTATTACCAAAGGTTGAAAATCAGTATATTTTTCCGTTTTACCAACTACATCGAACCCGTACAATGGCTATAGAACGTAGATCATCAGATGCGCTCAGTGGCCCCATCCAAGACCGGAATCTGATTGATCTGTATCTGAAGCGCTATGACAGCGCGCAAACCCGACGGGCCTACCGAAACGACCTCGAAGACTTTTTTGGCACACCACGTGTCAAGCTG